>ERZ1673702.133-NODE-133-length-121636-cov-16.445958_pt1 | contig 121636 bp, 112 predicted proteins | sample MGYA00580232_ERZ1673702 | MGnify/ENA primary metagenome ERZ1673702 (study PRJEB41218, sample SAMN15661792) | gut metagenome | host: Homo sapiens | place: Canada: London | collected 2015-08-20/2019-03-30 | study: EMG produced TPA metagenomics assembly of... | reverse complement strand
GATATCTATGATGATCGCGGGCGTATCGCCGCTGGTAATCTTAAATTGTTGTGATTTCTAATTGTATAACCATATGTTGACAAGAAAACCTGACGTTTAACCGCGGCAGGTTTTTCTTTTAATTTGCGATTTACTTTGGTATATTCGAGAGAACAGGAGGTTTGTTATGAAAAAAATTGCGAGTTTTATGGTTAATCATCTTAAACTTGTTCCGGGTCTTTATGTTTCTCGGAAGGACAAGTTCGGAACGGAATTTATTACAACATTTGACATAAGAATGACCAGTCCGAATGATGAGCCGGTTATGAATACAGCAGAGGTACATACGATAGAACATCTCGGCGCAACCTTTTTGCGCAATCATCCCGAATTTGCGGAAAAGACGGTTTATTTTGGTCCAATGGGCTGCCGGACGGGGTTTTACCTGCTTTTGGCGGGAGACTACAGTTCCGAAGATATTTTGCCGTTGATTAAGGAGATGTTTGAATTTATTCGTGACTTTCAGGGAGAGGTTCCGGGAGCATCGCCGCGAGATTGCGGAAATTGTCTGGATATGAATTTGCCGATGGCAAAATACCTGGCCGGAAAGTATCTGACGGAAGTTATTGAAAATATTGCTGCGTTCAGATTGACGTATCCGGCATAGCTGCTGTTTGAAAAAACTTTTGCTGTCAGCCCTAACGAAAATTATAGCCATTGAATTGGGGCTGGAAGAACCTATTTAAATAACCGGAGGAGCTTATGGAGTGGGAAACAAAACATAAGATTGCCGCGGTTGCCGTGTTGACTGTTGTTGCAACGGCACTCGTATTGTTTAATTAGGGGAGAGAAGAAATGGTTTGGTGGCATTGGCTCATCATATTGGTTTTCGTTTTTGCAATTGTGATTTCCATGTTTTTTTAATTTTTTAGCTTGACAATAGTGTGGAAAAGGCGTATTTATGCACTGTCTTGCAAGAGACAGCGTTTATCGCGGGGTGGAGCAGCCCGGTAGCTCGTCAGGCTCATAACCTGAAGGTCGTAGGTTCAAATCCTGCCCCCGCAACCAATAAAAAAGCTTTATAATCAATAGATTATAAAGCTTTTTCTTTTGCCCGCCATTTCATCGTTTTATCTCGGGGCTACATCGGGGCTACAGCACTAAGAGAAGAATTTTGAATATATATCTTTTCCCATTTTTCTATAATGACTTGCTTTGTAACTATTAAATTGAAAACTATCGATTCCTTTAAGTTTTTGCCTATAGTATTCTAAACTTCCTGTTTTATTGTTTTCTATTAGTGATCTCATACAATGTATCATACCATTAATAAATGTTACATTTAACAAATTAGGAGTATTTCTTTTTCTTACATCCCATTTGTTATTTGATATGTTATCTTTGAATGCTATTATGAGATTTCTTAATTGTTCTGTGCAAAATTTTCTATACTCCTCCAGTAGCTCATAGTCATCCGCTGTAATTTTAGGCTTTTTTTCTTTCAGTTTGTTTTTTAACTTTTCTTTGTTTTTATGACTCCACATATGATATAGACTATCATTACCATCAAGTTTCAGCAAAGGTCGTAATCCAAAACTGACTATACTTGCAGTTTTAATCTTGTCTCTTTCATAAAAATATGTGCTAAACAATCCAGCTAATGGTCCAGATTCATTTAGTCTGTTAAGCACATCTTGAGATATAGAAGTTACAGATAACGGGTTTAGGCTTAATTCTATAGCTTGTTTTAACTCTGATTTGGCAGATTGCTGCGTTGAGTTTATTTCTAAAAAGAGCCTAGCTTCAAAAGTTACCCGTTCTTCTTCTGTTTTTTCTTTAGGAAAAATAATTGCTGTCAAGAGTAAATTTTGTATCTTTCTAAGTTTTGCTATTTTTTCTTCATATTCATCCCTGCCCTCGTGATAGGCATAAACTCTGTGCTGTCCGTCAATTATACCAATAATATTAGTTTTATTTTTTATTTCAATGAATATTGGTTCTATTTTGGTAATATCTTTAGAGGTTATATCCCCAAGGTCATTTATTTCTAGTTTATTTTTTTTTGAATCATAAAGAGTAATTTCATTTACTGGAATTGTAGCAATAATATTATTGATAAAGACTCTGTTTTCGTCATTAAGGTACTTTCGCATATTTTTGATTTTTTTCTGATCAAGCATGCGCTGATAAAAACCTATATTTTTGTTACTTTTCCATCCATCTTTTCTAAGCACTAAAGCTCTTTTTAATAAGGATTCCGCATCTATATAAAATGATACTAATTTATAGCCAAAGTCAAAAGATGAATGTTCTTCTGGTAAAATGTGTCCGACAAATTCATCTCTTGAAGATGTATTAGTATTTATTATATTTTCGCCTATATTTTTATCTTCAATTGAGAGAAAATTATAAAATTCATATTTACTTGAGCTTTTAATGATTTTAGTAATTCCATTAAAATATTTAAGAATTGGATAGTCTAGATAATATATTCCCCTTAAAATATCTTTGTGTTCACTTGGGATGTTATATTTAGAAGCATATATAATTCTAGTTTGTATTTGCTTAATGGAATATTTATTCAATACATTGTTTTCTAAATATTCTTTTAGACCTTCAAATTTTCCACATTCCATGAGAAACTTAATGAACTTAGCATGATTTTCGTTTATTAAGTCAAAGATTATTTTCTTCTTCATCAGATGGTCTTTAGGTTTCCGCTCGATGGTGTCTTCTACAATTAAAAAAATATTCTCATTTATAAAAATATTATCTAATTCTCCAGTTCTGCCTTCATACTTAAATTCAACACCATTTATTCGTGGCATCGTCCGAAAACCAATATTTTTTAAAACATCTACAATTTCTTTCCTATAGGCTCTTTGTTCGGCTCTTTGTTTTCTTTCTTCCTCGGATAACTTTTTTCTTTTCCGGGGTGTTTTATTTTTATATTTAACCATTTCTTATTCCTCAAAATCTTTTTCTTCAAAGTCAACGGAGATCGAGCTTAGTATAACTTCATTATCCAGTATTTTATCTTTTGCAGTAATTTTTCTTGCAAATTTATTGGTTATTTTGCTTGTATAAGTGTTTAATTTTTTGTTTTTAGGAAATTCTAATATTTCAGACATATTTTTAGCATAAGAGAATACTGGTTCAATCCCAAATTTAGATAGAGGAGCTTTAGAAATTATTTCTTCGAGAATTTTATCTATGTTCTCAACTGAAAGTATTTTATATTCAACACCAATTAGACTATTTTTTTTATTTTTTGATTTCGGGGACATTTCAACACGAATATGCGTTACAGAATTTATTTTATAATCTTTAAGTTTCTGCAGAAGAACTCTCGCATATTTTAAAGCTCTTAAATTTAATATTATTTTTTCAAATTGACCTTGCTCAAATAAATATTCTTGATCTTTTTCATATTCTTGTTTTTTTAATTTGCTGGTTTTTGTTATATAATTTTTAAACATTTTAATATAGTCAGAATTAAGTTCTGTACCAATATATTTTCTTTTCATATTATCTGCTTTGGCTAATACGGTTCCACTGCCACTAAAAGGATCTAGCACCACATCTCCTTCTTCAGTCGTTATTGTTAGTATTTGCTCTACCATTTCTTCAGGCAATGGACAAAAGTGCCTAATATAGCCATTTCCCCAAGCTCCTTGAGTTGGAATAGGAAAATGCCATATACCATCTGGAGTTTTGCCTCTAGGATTATATCTTTCAGGATATTTAATCCACCATTTTTTTAATGAATCGTATTTGCGAACTTTATCAATAAAAAACTTAAAATTATTTGTTTTAGAAAAGACAAGGATATACTCGAATGAATTTCTCATTTGTCCTTTATGTATCCAAGGTACGGTTCTGTCCTTCTCCCAAATTATTATTTCTTTAAATTTCCAACCTCCTTTTTTTATGCGATCTGCTATATCAAAAGGAAGAGCAATAATTTCTCCATTTTTCCTTAATGCATCGACGATTACCCACAAGGATCCAGTATCTTTTGTACAGTTATATATTTTCTTGAATACAATCTCTATATCGTTTAGGTAATCTATATAAGATTGTCCAAATCCTATCTGACCTTTATAGCCATAGTCTTTCATATCAAAATATGGCGGAGATGTTACCGTAACATCAACGATTGTATCCTTTATAAGACCATTTATATTTCTGGCATCCAATTTATGAATACCATATATTTTATTTTTCTTCATTGAAAGTAACTTTTCTGTTAAATATAATTGAATTTAGATTATACTTAAATCCGTAAGGAATCAACATTCAGACCAAAGGTTTTAACAGTTTTATATAATTTTTCCGCTTGCTTTTTTTATTTTAATTCCCTAGAATTTCAGGCGAATGCAAGTTCTTGTATTCTGAGTACCTTATTTAGGTGCAAGAGGGCTGTCGTAAGCTCATCTTAGTGCGGTAAAGGATACTGCCGTTAAAAGTTAAAGGGTTACCTTAAAGGGTAAGTCCTTTATCTGTCTCCCCTTGACCTTAGGTCGGGGAGCCTGTGGTGTATGTCCAGAGGTTTTTCCTTAAAGACCATAGGAATCACTCACTAAGATGATTTACGAACTCTCCGGCCACCTTAAAAGGTGGTCGTTGTCTTATGTAACTGTTAAGGGGAGTTGTATATGTGGAAAAAACGTATCAAAACAGCAGTTTCGCTCGTTGTGTCCTTATGGGTGCTTGCAACTGTTGTCGGCTTTTTTGCCAGTCTGTTTACTTTTAGCCTGCCAACCTGTGATTCCAGTAGTATTGTCAAAAGCGATTTGCCTAGCATTCTCAATGAAATACCTTTGTTAAAGGCTAATGATACCAAGGCACTTTATGTGAATAAAGTATCCGAAGTTTCTTATGACGAGGGAAAACAAATCAGACAATGTAAAGCGGAAACTAAACTTAGCAATACCAATGTTATGCCTGTTGTCTACACAATCAGTGAACATGACGGGGAATGTTTTATTGAAGCTGAGCTTGTCGGAATTGATGACTTAATTAACCAAGCTATAGATGAGGCCATAGACGAAGCTTTTAATACTGAGCTGGAAGTCTGTGGGAATGATTTGGTTTATGTTATTCATCAGGAGGCACTTTTGTTAATCAAATCAGGCCTGCAAGGTGCAGAGTTGAAAAATCAAATTATTCTTATGGCTCAGGGAATTGGTGAACGGAATGATTGTGATGTTACACCGGTATTAGATGATATTTTCGGACAATTAGGCTTATAATCAGGAGTGTGAACTATGAAAAAATTTATTTTATGTGTTGGTGCTATGGGACTGTTAACCGCCTGCGAATCCATTTCATCAGGTGTTAAGGCAACAATGGATTACATTAAGGGTCCGGTTATTGTAGAAGCTGAACCTAAATATCTCAACAAAGAAATCAATGCAATAGGTGGCGGAAAATGTCTAAAAGCCTTTTATAATACAGATAGCTCTCTATTTCCTAATGGTTATGATGTTGTAGACTGTAATCAAAAATTAGGGGCTAACCATATTATTGAAAAGATTGACCATATTTCTTGTAAGGTTGACTGTGGAAATAACAGTTTAGGGGCTATTGATCTTGCTAAGCGGGAAAACTGTAACAAAATCACTGAGCAATGTAAGAATAGCAAAAACAGTGCTTATTATCTACAAACACAATCAGGCCTTAAAATAATCATTACCGAGGCTCAATTGAAAAACGGTCAATTTCCAACTGGTTTTTCTGACAAACAAGGCTTGTCCAAACAAAAGCAGAAGATAGCGGCTCAAAACAAAGCTGCCCAAGAAAGGAAAGCTGCAGCAGAGGCTGAAACACAAAGAATTATAGAACAAAATTCTAAGATATTAGAAAAAGTTATGGCAGATAAGGACGAGCTCATCAATAATGCTTGCATGAAAACTTCCAAAAATTCATATGAGGAGCGGAAATGTAAAGAGCAATTGGCATATCAGGTCAAGAGGGAAAAGTCAGGTCAGTTAGTAAGTTGTAAAACACCGGCTTCAGATGAATGTTATGTTACAATGTATACTTTACTACAGACTTTTACTCTTGGTATGAAAAAGCCTCAAACAGAAGATACTTTAGCAACTTTAATGGGCTCTTTCCTTATGTTAGGGAGTGAATGCAACTGTTCTATCACTAAATTATTTGAGGATATGTCTTCCAAATAAATATATAGAGGGGCGATTTTTAAGTCGCCCCCTCTTTTTGTTATTCTGAGTTTCCATTCTCCTTTGTATAGTTGTATATAGCATTGGCAAATAACGGCGTACTGTAAATATTCCATTTATTATCTGGTGCAAATTGTTTTATCCAGGCTCGCAAGTCAGAGTGTTTTTCTAAAGTGCAAAGCAAACTGTCTCCACTACTGAATGTATTTTCCATAAGTGCTGTTTTTATAGTTTGTAATATTTCTTGCTTAGAACGTTCACGATCCAAAACGAGACAATACAGCTCTATAGTTTTATCTATTTTATAAATAATACACAGCTCTTTTTTATTAGTATATTCATCAAAAAAGGTGTTACAAATTTGTTTGGCTAAACATATTCTTACCATATTCTCATTTTGGTATTTTAATCCTGTGCAAGATAGTGATATCTTAATAGATACAAAACCATCAACGCACTTTGTGTTTGTATAATCTATCTTATTTTCCATAATATGTCTCTCTGTAAAATATTTTAACTGATTTTTTTAGTGAATTAGTCATATAGACTAGTGATTTGTTTTCCTGATTATTTTTCAGACAATATGATATCCAACCAAGAGGGTTATATAGACATTTTGGTTCCCAACATACTCTGTTCATTGGTGAGGTTTTATAATCACATCCAAAAACTGTTTTCTTAAAAATGTCTCTGATAGTATTTTCAGACGCAAATCTAACATCTATTACACCGTGAAAATGCTCATAGTCATCTCTAGAAGTTTCAATCACAAACATATAATCTGGAACAAATCCCAAATTGTTTTTGAGATTAGAATTAAAGTGCCTACGAGCATAATCAGCCCAATGAGCAGATGTTTTCATAGCTCTTCTGAAATGATGAGAGGGAATCAATGTAAAGGCTTTAAATCCGTCATTATGTTCTAGATAACTGCCTAAGAGCATCAGTTTATCTTTAATACTTAGAATATCCCAATCAGGATATCTCAGATAAGAAGTTATGATATTATTATCTAAAACTAAAAGACAATTAGATTTGGCAGATACATTAAACCTTTGCACCGCTTTGGTTTGGAACTGATTAGAGGATGGTATATTTTTGTCCTTTTTCCCATTAACAATATCATTCATGGTTTTCCTCCGACTTCACTTCTCTAGAGGCCAACCAATTGTCTAAATCAGTTATTTTATACAATATTTTCCCGCCACATTTTGTGTAAGGAATATTGTAGGTTTTGTTTGTACGCCAAACAGCTAATGTAGATGTTTTTACATGGAGGTATCTACTAGCCTCTTTTGTATTGAGGTAAATATTGTTCATTTCATTACCCTATTTTTCCACAATTAGAGCTCCTTAACGGAGGGCGATTACATTATTCATCACCTATCCCTAGAACGGAAAAATCACGACTAAAACCGGAAAAAACTTTAAATGCAGAATCAATGAGTTATACTTATTGTGTGATAGAATATATAAAAATATACCTGCAATAATTGAATATTTGTTATTTTTAAGATGAATATAATAGACAATAAAGCTCATTAAGTAGCTCTACAAAAAGCAAACTTAATGAGCTTTATTGTCTTAATTAAAATGAAAACGAAGATAAAAAGTCCAAAGCTATTTTTGTGCTAACATTGAAAAATTGCTTGGCGGGGTGTTCATTGGTTGGCAAGCAGGTTTTCTATGTTGCAGTTCAAAAATGCGTTGGAGGATTGTAAACGGAGCAATGAGCCAACAATTTTTTGATGTTCTACCTTTCTTACCAAGAAGTTTGGGGCTTTATTTAGCTTTTACCCTGAATTTTGCCATTGTTTATTTGCTTTTTCTGTATTCCAGCATTTTATTTGTCGCATTTTCCATAGCTTCTCTGACCGGATCATCGTTCAGGCGGGCATATATTTGTGTTGCTGCCACTGTCTTGTGTCCCAGTGATTTTCCGATAATATTCAAACTTGCCCCAGTTATAGCCTGATAGCTTCCAAGAGTTCTACGGATATCATGAAGCCTCAGGTCTTTAATGCCTGCCTTGCTTAAAATTCTTTTCCATGCTTTTTTAGGGTCTTGCAAATGTCCCGTTGAAGATGTGGAGCTTGGAAATACCCATTCACTGTCAGACGTTTCCTGAATTGCTTTGAGCCGTCTTACAGCTTCCTCTACTAACGGGACATCTAAAGATTCGCCATTTTTAGTTTCAGGAATGTGCCAAAGATTCCGCCCAAAATCTATCTCATCCCACCGCATAGCCAATACATTTGCTTTTCTGGCTCCGGTTAACAGGGAAAGCCAGATATAGTTTTTAGCCTGTGTATTATATTCTTCTTCTAAGGCTTCAAAGAAAGCAGGAAATTCCTGTGGCTGTAAAAATCTATCCCGTTTAATTTCCTTGAACTTTTTAATACCGTTGCAGGGATTTGTTCCGTCCCAACCCCATTCAATAGCACGGTTATACATGGATTTTAATCTCTCTAAAACCCGATTTGCCTGATATAACCCGTTTTCATCCCTTATTGTTTCATGCAGTTTCTGAATTTGCTGCTTGGTTATATCTGATATTTTACGGTTGAACCAATGGGAAAGGAACTTTGGGATTTCTCTCTCATCATATTGCCAAGACTTTTTTTGTTTTTTGGAGTATCTTGTCATAAACTCATTAAACAGTCCTTTGAGTGTAATTTCCCGTCTTAGTTTGCTTTTTTCCTCATTGGGATTTTCCCCTTGAGATAATCCATGCAGAACTTCCACAGCCTTTTTACGGGCTTGTGCAATAGCCATTTCCGGATATTTACCCAAAGTTATTTTAAGTATGCTTCCGTTATGGCGTTTTTGAATTAAAAATGATTTGTTGCCCTTTTCCGTAACTCTGACAGCCAGTTGAGGAATTATAGAATCGTAAACCATATATCTTTTACCTGTCTCGGCATTAGGCAGGTTGTCCAGATATGCTTTTGTAAAATTTTGTTTCTTTTCCATGCTAAAACTCTCGGGCTACATCGGGGCTACATTTTTTATAAATAACCAGCAATTTTTATTAATTTTGCTAAAACGTAGAATAGCTGCAAACCCTATATAAATCAACAATTATTTACATTTATATAAAAGCGTTAAACTTTGAACTTTGTGGCTCATAACCTGAAGGTCGTAGGTTCAAATCCTGCCCCCGCAACCATTAAGAAGGCTTTGAGGTTTCTCAAAGCCTTTTTTGTTTGCCTGATTATTATGGAAAAAAGGTTAGGTTGTGAAATTGTTGAATTATTTCTTACCTGCACCATATCCCATTTGTATCTGTGTTGTTTCGGCAGAGAATGAGGGAGAATGTTTGTGCGTGTTGATATTGTTCTGATTTCAACCTTTGTATTGGTTCCGTCTTTGGTTTTTGCCGCTGATTATAACGTTCCGGAGGGAGGGACGCTTGCCAAGGCGATTGCGGAGGCTAATGCCAATAAGGACGGGGATATGTATGAAATTGAGATTTCCGGCACTTCGGCAGATTCGGGAAATGTCAAAAACAGTGCGTCGATAGCCGGAAATCCGTCGGCGGTATTGTCAGGCTCGCTTGCCTTTAACGGTACAGGTATTCGTTCCGAAATCAGCAATTTGACATTTACGTCCGGGACTGTCGGTGCAGTTGCCAACGGGACTTTGGGGTTGGGCGAAGCGCAGGATTTGACGATAACTTCTGTCGCCTTTGAACAGAGAACCGGCAACGGTTATGGCGGTGGGGTTGTTAATCTCGGCAATATGACTATACAAGGCAACAGTTCCTTTTCGGGGAACAGGGCTGACGTCGGCGGGGCGATTTATAATTCAAAGCGTCTGGATATTTCGGATACGTCATTTTTGAACAATACGGCTTCCGGTTCCGGCGGCGCAATCAACAGTTCGGGTACGATGAGCATTGCAAACTCGACTTTTGACGGCAACCGCTCCGTTTCGTCTTACGGCGGGGCGATTAATTCGTCGGGAACGGCGCAAATAAGCGGGAGCGTTTTCAAGAACAACAGAGCTTCGGAAGGTGGTGCCGTTTACACGTCCGGCAATAATGCTTCTTTAACGGTTGCAGACACTCAGTTTATCGGCAATTATACCACGATTAATTCCCAGGGCGTTTCAAATTATGGCGGCGCAATCAACAGTGTTGGCGAGTTGAATATCATCAATACGCTGTTTGCGGACAATTATGCAACGGAAGCCGGGGCCGTCAAGCTGAGAAGAGGGAGCACCGAAGGTGTTATTGCCGCCAGCGAGTTTAAAAACAATTATGCAGTTGTTCGTGACGGCGGCGCCATAGTTCACAGTGACGGTATACTGCGGATAGATAATACGAAATTTACGGGTAACGAGTCCCAAAAAGGCAGCGGCGGAGCGATTTTTACGGATGCTGCTTTGACGGTTTCCGGCGGTAGTTTGTTTTTGGGAAACAAGGCGGCTGACAGCGGCGGTGCTATTGGCGTTGAGTCGGGTGCTGACATTACCGTCAGCGGCGCCTCTTTTACGGAAAATATTGCGGAAAGCGGCAACGGCGGTGCGATTGATGCGTCTTCATCGGCGCCTCTGACTGTTAACGACGCTTTCTTTTCAAGGAATCATGCAGATAACGGCTATGGCGGCGCCTTATATGCTTCCGGTTTGAATACGGTTCTGAAAAATGTAAAATTTGATGACAATACGGCATTATACGGCGGCGGCATTATGAATTTCGGCAATATGACCATCGGCGGAGGTTCTTCGTTTACCAATAACAAAGCTTCTGCCGGTGGTGCGGTTTTTACGCTCGGAACTCTGAATTTGGATACGACCGAGGGCAATATTTTGTTCAGCGGGAATAAGGCGGAAGATGCCAGCGAAGGCGGTGCGGACATCTACCTTAATACGGGCGGAAGCACGGTCGTAAACATTCGCGGTGATGCCAATGTGCTGGCTATGGACGGCGGATTTTCCGGTTCGGGCGTTATCAATAAAACCGGCGGGAATACGCTTGTTTTCGGAGAAAATGCAGATAATTCGCTTTTTCGGGGAGAGTTTAATCAGTCGGCGGGGACAACGCTTGTTTACGCGGACAACTTTTTGGGCGGGAAAAATACCGTAGCCAATGGTTCGGTTTTGCATTTTGCACGCGGCGCCCGGCTCGGCAATTTGAATCTGGAAAGGAACGGACGTTTGGATTTGCGGAGTTTGGGTGCTTTTTCGCCGAATACGCTGACGGTTGAAGATTTGATTTCGGACGGTACGGCAGTTGTAGGATTACAGACAGACGGTACAGTATCCGATTTGCTGCGAGTTACCGGTTCGGCCACAGGGAACATCACTTTGGATATAGATGCGGTTGGGACTAACCCGACACGTCAAAAGATTGAAGTCGTCAATGTGGAAGAGGCGGTCAGCGACGCCGAGTTTAAATTGTCGGGAAATAAGCTGGATATCGGTGCTTATGAATATGATCTGATTCGGGAGGCAGATACAAACTGGTATTTGGAAACGGCTGGGGATTTGACCAAAACGGCGAAATCGGTTGAAGGGGTTCCGTCTTTGCATCTGTCTATTGTTAATGCGGGAATGAACGAGCTGCGCAAGCGGCTCGGCGATTTGCATGGCGATAATCCGAATGCTCCGGCTGGCGTGTGGGTACGTGGATACGGGAAACATTTGCGGGTTCATGAAAAAACGGGTGCAAGAATGGATTTGCTGGGAATGGAAGGCGGTATTGACGTTATGAGCGAACTGTTCGGCGGTCGGACATATTTCGGTGCCATGGGCGGTTATCTGAGTTCCGACAATATTCGGGTTTTTCAAGCCGCTCCTTCAGATGCCCGCGGTCATACCAAAACGCCGGTGGCCGGTCTGTATGCAACCTGGATTCAGAATGATACGGACTGGTTTGTCGATTTGACAGCCCGTCATTTCTGGGTTCATACCGATTTGGACAATATTTTCAGCAATGACGGCATAAACGCCTATGACATTAAACGCAATTTTTGGGCTTTCAGTGCCGAAACGGGACGCCCTTTTGAATGGAATGCGCCTGATTTTATAAATGCTGGCAGTTCTGTCATATCCGTTGAGCCGAAGTTTGAATTGCGTTATGTTCGGGGCGGTGCAAAAAATTTCCGCACAGACAACGGCGAGACCGGTCGGGTAAACAATACTCATTCGATGATTACGAAGTTAAACGTGCAAACCTCTTATCTTCCCGAAGGCGCAGAATCAGCGTGGAAATTTTTTGTCGAACTGGGGGTTTATAATGAATGGCTTGGACGGACGAAGCTGCGGTTTGCCGATGTCGACCTGACGACTTCCGATCTCAGCGGCCCGGGATTTGAAGCGTCTCTCGGCGTTAATGCCAAAATAACGGATGACGCTTACTTGTATGGCGCACTGACTCTTGAAACAGGGAAGGCATATTCGTCATATTTGTTTAATGCCGGCCTGCGGGTCAAGTTTTGACGGAGTATCAGGAAAGACACAGAGACGTGCCTTTCCCGAGTTGTAATGGTAATCAGCCGATTAACGATTTTGCCAGTTTTTGCGATTGTTCGATAACGGCATCCATGTTGAGGTATTCAAAAGAACCGAAGCGACCGTTCAGATGAACGCCTTCTTCAGCAAACCAGGCTTTGATTTTGTCCATGTTGCGACGGTGATTCAGATCGTAGATAACGTAAGCATATTCAAAACGTTTGATATCTGTAAAGTTTACCTCTTCACTGCTGTCGATAAAACCGATTCCCTGCAGTCCCTCGATGATTTTGCCGGTAAGTTCGGCGTCGGAGGCCTTGTCGTTCAGGTCGTTTTTGCGATAGGTTATTTCAACCATATAAGTTGCGGTTCCTGCTTTGTGGTAGTGGCTGCCTAAAAAGTCAAGCTTTGAAAGCCGGTGGAATTTGACGTCCTTGTCGGCAATCATGAATGCGAAGTTGTCGCCGGCTTTGTCTTTGGAGACATTGATAATGCCGATGGCAATTGAGTTGTATTTCAAATCGTCGGCTGCGTCGAGGATTTCCTGCGGTTTGTCCGCCGTTTGATAAATATGGCAGAGTTCGTTGGCCGGCATGGTCGAAACGATTTTGTCGGCTTTGAACGTTCCTGACGAGGTTTTGACCATAAATCCGTCGTTGTTTTTTTGAACTTCTTCTACTTTTGTATTCGTATGGATTTTAACTTTGGCCGACAGTTTGTCGATGAATGCTTTAATCAAGGCTTCGGTACCGCCTTGTTTGGGGTAGGTAAAATAAAGCTGATGTGTGTAGCCGTCAACCGTTTCGCCGGCGGCCGAGCGCAGAATATCTTCTTTCGGCGGTTTGGGAATACGGTTGACCATTTGCGTATCCATAAAGCTGGGATCAAATTTCCAGATTTTTTCGTTGTATGGCCGCAGATAGGTGTTGGTAATGCCTTCTCCGAAAGTTTTCAGGAAAAACTGAAGCATATTTTGAGCGTTGTAATTTTCATAAGGGTTATGCAGAAAACCGTTGACACAGTAGTCCAAATCTTCGGGCGGCAGTTTGGATAAATCGTTTTCAAACGGATATTGAACAAAGCGTTTTTTATGCAGAATGCGGTTGGAACGCCTGATTTTGTCAATGTTATTGCCGAGCAGACCGTTCATAAGTTCCAAAATTTCCTTGTTTTTGGAAAAGATGATATGCGGGCCGACGTCATATTCAATGCCGTTCTTTTCATAAGTGCGGCAGAGGCCGCCGAGCGTGTCATCCTTTTCAAGAATACGGATTTCACTGATGTTGGGATTTTCCTGCAAATAATAGGCCAGGGATATTGCGGAGAGACCTCCGCCGAGTATGGTATAATTCATTTGTTTATTTCCTTTTGAGTTTTCTTTTAAGTTTTAATTTTAGGCCTAATAGATTTATTACTTTATGGTTGTTTTTGTTTTTCATATAAAAAATGTTTTCAAGAAAGTGTTTGTTTTTATTTTTAAAATATTGGGATTTTGGTAAAACCATATGACAGAAGTCAATGAGGTGCGGATCTAATATTTTTAAGTTCAGCTTGCTCAGTTTTATTTTTTGTAATAATTCTTTGGTTTGTGTTAAAAAATCTTGTTTGTATGCTGGTGATTTCAGTCGGCAATAGTCCCAATGCAGATGGCATATTGTGGCTTTAAAACAATAGGAGCTTAATTTCTTATCATTATTAAAAGGTAAAGGATAGTGATTGTACAGCCATTTTTCAGCATTTAATCCGTCGAAAGATGCTTTTTCGTTTTGTACGGATTGATTAGGATTGTCTTTATAATAAAAGTATAATGCTTCTGCCAGACTACAGATTTTATTAGCTTTGAGTAATGTTATGATATGAAAAGGCGCATCTATGAAAGACATTCTGTCTTCAATCATGGTTATTTTATTGTCTTTTAAAAATTTGTTTTTATATATAGCGCTCCAGATTGATGGTTGGAAAGTCAGTAATTCCGGGTATTCGGATATATTAAAACATGTATTTTGGGGTAAAAATAATACTGAAGAATTCTTATGAATATTATCATAAGCATTATAAAAGCCGCATTTACAAACATCGGCATGATTTTTTTTTGCCAGTTTGTATAGTTTTTCAAACATGGTTTTGTCGCACCAATCATCGGTTTCAACAAATCCAATATATTCGCCGGAAGCTAACTGCATAGCCTGGTTGCAAGCTTTTCCGTAACTTCCCGGATGCAAAATGATTTTAATGCGGGAATCTTTGGCGGCATATTCGTTACAGATGCGGTCGCAGTTTTCCGGTCCGTCTGTTGCCAGAATAATTTCAATGTCTTTTAATGTTTGGTTTATTACTGAATCAATGCATTTAGCCAAGTATTTTTCTACATTATAAATTGGTAAGATGACGGAAATTTTTGTCATTTTTTTGCCTCAATTAAAAATGAATGGGAATTATTTTTTTAGATGTTTTTGTCGAAATTCTTTTCGATGTTTTTTCAGGGGAATAAAACAGCAGATTAATCGGACGATCCACTTGGGATAATATTTTATAGCAGGTTGTTCTTGCACATTTGCTCTGTTGCTTAAATATTCGACAGTGTCTTTATTGGACCAAGAGCCACGCCACCAATGAATGGAATATGTATTGGGAGTTAAGCAGTTCAAATTAAATTTCTCGTTAAAATAAAAGGGGTAAAAATATTCTCTGGGATAGATTGTAAGATTTTTATAGATGTATTTTTTGTTAGGCAAGTATTTTTCTTCGCCGTAAAGTTTTTGGGCTATTTCGTTTATGACAACAGGTATGATGAAGTTGTCAGCTTTCATTACATCGTTTGTATAATAGTCAAGAGCAGCTTTTATCAGAGGGTGTTTTCGTTCAAAGCCCATAATGGCTGCATTTACTTTATTGGTGTCTTCTATTCCAATAAAGTTGCTGTGCATTAATGTTTCCAAAGGCTTAATTATTTGAATATCGACATCACAGTAAACTCCGCCATATTCGTAAAGGGCCATTAATCTCAATACATCGGCCATCGGAGCAAAGATTTTTCTTTCTGCGCAGTAGCGAAAAAATGCATTGTTTTTTATGGCTTTTTTGTAAAGGCGATGTTTGTTATTAATTTCTATAATCTTGAAGTCAGGGTTGAAAATTTTCCATGAAACAATGCATGAGTGAACAAAGTTGCTTTTGTCTCCGTCCCAGACATAAAATATTTGGTGGGGTATTTTGGTCATGTTATAATTTCCTTATATATTTTTTTCTTAAATGCCTGCGGTTTTTTTGTTTGGGAATAAAACAGCACAACAACCGTATAAACCATTTGGGGTATTGCTTTCGGGGGGGGTATTTGAGGTTGTTCTCTGGGAGCAAAGGGAGAGGGAGTGTCAGATAGTTTATTTTTATGTTTTGATTATAATGTGGTTTGTCCAGAAGCGTTTTTTCATTTTTTAGGAATGAGAGATATTGGTTGAATGTATCTTTTTTATGATTTATTATTTCTTGATTTTTTGTCCAGATGTTGGCAGAAAGCATTTCAATAATTTGGCAAACTTTTTCTATCGGGGTATTGTCGGTGATAAACTCTGATAGAAATCCTCTGGCGGTTCCTCCACGTTCATCGTGGCTTATGCAAATGCTTGGAATGCCTAAGGATGAAGAAATTCCGCAACCATGAACACGGTGAGAAATGACTAAATCTGCCTGACGATAGATTTCTTTATAATCTTTGGCATCATATGAGTAGTAAACCGGGATATTGTATTTTTTGAATATTTTTTGCGCTAAAGGCAATTCGTCTATATATGTGCAGATTATCAGAAAATTGTATGTTCCTTTATATTTTTCCAGTAGATGACAGTAAAGTTTAATTTGATATTGGTAAGTTTTGTCATTGATGCAGTTTGCGCAAACTGCATTCTGATAAGTTACACCAAAACCTAATCCAATGGATTTTAATTTGGTTATCTTTTTTTCCTGTCCTAATTTGATGCATTGCATTGCCGGACAAGGCAAAAAGAAAGCGTTGTAGTATTTGTTTTCAAAATTTTTGTCTCTGACGGTTATCAGTTTAGCTTTTTGGACTACTTCTTTTTCATAATCGGACAGAAAATCAAAGCAGTATGAACCTAGACCTAAAAAGATTGCAGGCAAGTTATTTTTAATGATATGCTCGTAAAAATTTGCCAAGGCACCGCCGGTCCAAGAAGGAGTTCCTGCGAAAACGGCTAAATCAATATTGCTTAAGTCTGAATCAAATTTTATAGAATTGTCCATCTGCCCAATTTTGAGATAAGCCTCTTTTGTTAAAAATTTTGCATCCTCCCAGAATTTGTCCGGATATTTTTGTTCTCTCAAACCTTTTGTCAATAATCCTGATTTTAGTTCAGGATTGCGATTGTATATAATGGCGTTATGTTCGCCAATCAGATTTGATAATATGTTCTGGCATCCGTGAAGAATAAACTCATCTCCGGGGTTCCATTGTCTTGTAGTACTGTAAACAACATTTTTTCTTCTACCACTCATAGTTGATGTTCTCCGGAATTCTCTCGTGCCCCCCCCAGGGACTCGGGTGTTCGTTTCTGTAATGTTGGATTTGTTCTGAAACATAGGCAGGCAAGTAGTTCTCAAAAGTCCTTATTGCTTCAGCAAAACTACTTTGAAGCGGGGTAAAGTCGGGGCGTTTATGGCAAATTATTGACAGATTGTATCCGTATTCTTTTAATCTCATGTTTCGCAAATCAAATCCGTGACAAAGTAAATGATAAATTAAATTTCCCGGAGAAAAGTAGTATAAATGTCCGCCACCGGCGAGTGTTTCTCTTGGTGGTACGGTTAGTGCCAAGATTCCGTTATCTTTTAAACTATTGTATGTTTTGTCCAGAAAGAGGCCTATATTAAACTGATGTTCGAGAATGTGCGAAGCCCAAATACAGTCGAATTTTTCAGTCGGAGTATATTTTAAGAAGTCTTTGAATACTAAGTTAATATTATCAAAATTTTCTTTTTTGAAGTTGCTGGTTTCGTCTCCAACTATCGCCGTAACTTTTTTTCCGTTTTTTTGAAAGAAACGACTTTGGATACCTTCTCCGGCACCCAAATCCAAAACACTTTCAAATTCATAATCTTTGATTAGTTTCCATAAACAATCCTTTCCCAAACAATCTGGGATAGATTGATAGAGTGTATCGTTTTTTGAGGTTTCTATTTCTAAATATTTATTTAGGAAAAAAGGATTTGTTCTGTTCCATATGACGTTCTTTTTGATAATTTTAGCCGGATTTCCTCCAATAATCGTATTTTCATCAGTGAAACTCTTAGATACGACCGAACTTGCAGCAATAATTGTATTATTAGGAATACTAGTGTTTTTTAATATTATTGAATATGCTCCTATCCATACATTATCTCCAATTAAAATAGGATGTTTTATTGAATTTATAATTGTGTTAGATGTTTTATCCAAAATGCTGTGTCCATCGGAAGGCGCAAAAAATATGTAACCTCCTAACATGCAGTTTTTGCCTAAAATTAATCCAGAGTTTTCGTCAAGGTTTGCGTTAGCTCCGGCAATAGTTGTGTGTGCACCAATTGTTAGTTGTTGTTGATATCCAAATTTACATCTGACGTTAAAGTTATTTATTTCGGTGTTTTCGAAAATTTCAATTGATGCGTTTTGACTGTCTATGTCCCAAAAACAATTGTTGAATTTATAGGGTTTATGCAATTTGATTGTATTGTTTGAGCCGGCAATGCTAATATTTAATCCGGGAATTGTTTCTTTATATTCTAAGGTTCGTTCAGAGCCGTTTTCTACAATTATTATTTGATTGTTGTTGCCGAAAATGCTGTAAAATTTGTGTTGAGATTTTGGTTGTTGAGTGTGTTCTTTTAGCTTAATCTTAGCCTTGATTCCACAGCAGTTAACAACGCAATGGCCTTTGTCGTTTTTGTGCGTTTCAAATAATTTCATTTTTTAACTTTTCCTCCATGGCAAGAGCGGAACATCTGTCCCAATTTATATTATTTTTTACAATTTTTCCTGGATTTCCTGCGATAATGACATTTTCATCCGTGAATTTTTTTGTAACGACAGAACTACCGGCAACAACAGTGTTTTTTGCAATACTTGCATTCTTTGTGAATTTGACGCCTTGTGCAATCCAACAATGGTCTGCAATTTTTAGGGGGGGGCTGACTTTATTTAAAACTTTTCGTGTATTTATATCATAAACAGCATGTGCATCTGAAGCCCAAATTGACGTTTGTCCTGCAAACATGCAGTCTTTTCCAATGGAAACGGCTGCGTTGTCGTCCAGAAGGTGAACCTCGCCGAAATAAGAAATGTCGGATCCTTCTCCGAAAGTGAATGATTGGTTGTCTCCTCCTACCATTTTTATTTGCCACATAAAGCGAGGTGTTTTTTCAATGATAATTGAAGAATGATTGGAGCAAATGATAAATTTTGCTCCTTCAAATTTAAATGGTTTAATTAATTTTACCAGATTATCATTTCCAGAAATTGATATGTTCAGCCCATCAATTGTTTCTTTGTATCCTAATGTTCGTTCAGAGCCGTTTTCTACAATTATTATCTTGTTGTTCGTTCCGTTTATGTTATAGAACTTGTGATTAAGTTTTTTTGATTTATAGGGTAATCCAAATAGATAATATTTTTTGTGGTTGTTAATTATTGTTCTTTTATATACAGTAAGTCCCAAGAATTTTATTTCTTTGTTTTGGTTGGAAAAGATTGTTTTTATTATGGGTAAGATGCCAAACAATTTGTATCTTGCTGTGTCTGTTTTATGAAAAATTTTTATGAAAGTAAGTCCGCAAAAGCAGATTGATTCTTTCCAAGATGAAGAATTGCCCGAATTGAAATTTGAATAAGACAGAGTTTTTATTTTTTGCAATTCATGTTGATTTTTCGGGATTTTTTTGTTGGATAATAACTTTTTTGCCATGGCATATCCGACTTCTTTTGTTGGTTCATCTGCGTTATTGCATATGAACCACCAACAGACGATATAAGCGTTCCAAAAAGCATCTTTTCTTTTATTCCATAATTTGTTTTTTTGTAAGAAATTGTAGAACATTTCACCCACTTGGAGGTGGTGAAGGACTTTTTCTCCTAAGCTTTTGTTAAAGGTAAGAGCCATTAGAGAATTATTTCGTCTCAAATAGTTATAAAGCTTATCAGGGATAAAATAGACGTTTTGGCAAATACTGAAATATGCCCATGAAAAATAAGCATCTTCATTGCACATTTTTTCAGGAAAGCGCAGATTATATTTTTTTATTAGTTCTTTTTTATATAGCTTATTCCAGGAACCAACATTAATTTTGCCAAAGAAGTCATTTTTTAGTTTGAATTCTCCAGATTGATTAATGGCGAAGTAATTTTCGTCATTTCTTTTTAAAATTAAATCGGTTTTGCCTTCGAAAACGATATTTGTACCGCATTGTACCAAATCTATTTTAGATGATGATTGCATGGCTGAGTGCATTTTTTCCAGATATTCAGGTTCCAGCCAGTCGTCGCTGTCGACAAAAGCAATGTATTTACCCCGGGCGATGTCTATTCCGGCGTTTCTGGCTCCACCCAAACCTTTGCCGATGTCTTTTATAAATATGATACGGGAATCCTTGGCTGCATATTCGGCGCAAATTTTATTGTCTTCTTCCGGTCCGTCGGAAACAATTATTATTTCTATGTTCTTAAATGTTTGGTTTAATATCGAATCCAGACATTTTCTCAGATACGGTGCGACATTATAGACGGGAACGATGACACTGAGTTCAGGATTGAAATTTGCCGATGCAGTCATGGAAAACTCCTTAACTAATATGTTTTGCCGGTAATGACGCGCATGGAAAGGTGGTCCATCATCATATGCAGGTCTTCGCTGATTTGCATATCGTCAACGCGCATATTGACGGAATGGGTGCAGATTTGTTTTAATTTGCCGCCTTGATAGCCGGTCAGGCCAATGGTGGTGCCGCCGTTTTCGTTGGCGTATTCAATCGCTTTGACGACGTTTTGGGAATTTCCCGAGCCGCTGATGCCGATGACGTAATCTCCGGGTTTGAAAAAGTTTTTCAGCTGTTCAACCATGGCGTCTGTATATGAAACGTCATTGGCGTAGGCCATCATGGTTGCCGTGTTGTCGTTCAGGCAGATGAATTTGAATCTTTTGTCGCAGCCGTAAGACGCTCCTTTATTGAAATCGCAGCAATAATGCGAAGCGGTGGCTGCGGAGCCGCCGTTGCCCATGATGAAGATTGTGCGGTCTTCATCGCGGGCTTTGAGCAGCAGGTTGATAAAATTGTTGATTTCCGTTCTGTCCAGGCGGTCTATGGTATTTTTCAGCTTGGTCAGATATTCTTCAATCCGAGGGGTAAAATCCTGCATCAGAAGCGTCCTTTCAGGGAATGTTTGTTATAATGAATGAGCGTGGTGCCTTTGTTGTCGAACTTGAACGGCATTTCTTTCAAATCCGAGAGAGCGTTGCGTACACGCTGGTGGTTTTGTTCCTTGACGTAAAACAGCATAAAGCCTCCGCCGCCGGCGCCGAGCAGTTTGCCGCCTTCAGCTCCGGCCTTGACGGCCAGTTCATAGCTGCGGTCGATAAAATCGTTGGAAATGCCGCTGGCCAGTTCCCGTTTGAGTTCCCAGTTGCGGCGCAAAATTTCGCCCATGGCGTCAATGTTGTTGCGGAGAAGTTCTTCCCGCAAATCTCTGGCCAGCTGAACCATTTTATGCAGATTTTCGATTTTCTTCTTGTCGTCGGTGGTGTTTTTCTTCTGCTCTTTTAAAATGTTTCCGGCGGCGCGGGTTTGTCCGGTATAAAACAGCAGTAGGTTGTTTTCGAGCCGTTCGTAGCCTTCGGTGGTAAGATAAACTTTTTCGAGGTTGACTTTGCCGCTTTTTTCAAACTCTATGAAATTAAGACCGCCGCAGGCGCAGGCATATTGATCCTGTTTGCCGATAGGCTCGTTTAAGAGGTCTATTTCAACATGGCAAGCCTGCTCGGCAATTTCTTCCTTGGTCATGTAGGTTTCGTTGTAGGCGTTGCACAGGTGAATAAGCCCGGCGGTAAAGGCTGATGACGAAGACAGGCCGGTGCCGGAAGGAATGTCGGCGCTGGAGTTGAGGTCAACGCCCCTGATGTTGTAAAGTTTGAATACTTCGCGGATGATGTTGTGTTTGATGTCGTTGACGTCGTCAACGAGTTCGGTCTGCGAATATTTGAGAAAATAGCCGTCCTTGAAGAAGTAAGGGTGCATGCAGAGATAGCTGTATTTGTTGATGGCGGTTGAAAGAACGGCGCCGCCGTATTTTTCGTAATAGTTGGCCAGATCGCTGCCGCCGCCGGCAAAACTGACCCGGAAAGGCGTTCTGACAATAATCATTCTTTTTCTCCTAAAATGATGTTGACGGCTTCGGATAAATCTTTAACTTCCGAGCCGATTTGCAGGCATTTGCAACCGGCAGCGCGGCCGGCCTGCGTATCGCAGTCGCTGTCGCCGACCATCCAGCACTGTGACAGGTCGAGATTGAAGTCTGCGGCGGCTTTCCGCAGCATGCCCGGTTTGGGTTTGCGGCACTCACAGGCGATTTTCAGTTCGGGAACTTCACCCGGGAAACCCTTATCGGGGTGATGCGGACAGTAATATATTTTGTCAAGATAGGCTTTTTCGCCGCCGAGCAGCGTTTCCATCTTCTTATGAATGTTCTCGACTTCCGTTTCGGTTACAAATCCCTTGGCAATCATCGGCTGGTTGGTAACGACAATGCTTAGATAGTCGCTTTCGTTCAGCCGGCGGACGGCCTCGGCCACGCCGGGAAGCAGCGTGAAGCTTTCGACGGCGGGATGCGTATCCATGTTGACGTTGAGTGTACCGTCGCGGTCAAGGAACACGGCCTTTTGTTTGTAGCGAAGGTTACGGCGGGCGACTTTGCCGCTGTTGACGTCAGCGGATATCTGTGCCAGCCGGTCTTTGGTGCCCATGTCGCGGATAAATTCCGGCGTCTGATATGCCCGCAGCCGGACGTTATGCCGCAGCAGCCGCGGAAAGATGTCTTTGCCGAAATCCTGCATTTTTGCGTCTTCGATGTAATTGAGAACTTCCGGGGACAGGATATAGACAGCGGCATTGGTCAAATTGCGGTAAAGCAAGTCCGGCGCATGCGGTTTGGCAAGAAAACCGATTATGTTGCCGTTACGGTCGGTTTTGACCAGGTCGCTGTCGTAAGGATGGTTGTTGGGATGGACAAGCAATGTGCCGGCGGACAAAGGGTCTTCTGCGTCGAAGTTTTGAAAGGCGGTCAGGTTAAAATCCATGACCACGTCGCCATAGAAGACCATAAAGCGATCTTTCAGGCGTCCCTGAAGCAGTTTCAGACTGCCGGCAGTGCCGAGCGGAAACGGTTCAACAACGTGATGTATTTTAACACCGAATTTCGAACCGTCGCCGAAGTAGTCGCTGATGACGCTGGCCAGATGTCCGGAAAGAATGAACACTTCGTCAATGCCGTAAGCTTTGGCCAGTTCAATCTGACGTTCAAGCAGCGGCTTGCCGGCAACGGGACACATCGGTTTGGGAATGTCGGTCAGGCCGAGGCGGGTTCCTTTGCCGCCGGCTAAGATTACAAGCTGCATAGGTCTTCTTTCAAAATATAATCAATGGCTTTTTGTACGGCCTGGTCAGAAGTCAGAGAGGCTTTCCAGCCCAAGGCATGAATCTTTTCCAGATTGTAGGCGAACTTGGGAACATCGCCGACCCAGCCGCGGTCGCCGCCGGTGTAACGGATTTTGGCGTTCAATCCCATAGAGGAGATGACCATTTCGGCGATTTTCCAAACCGGGGTTTGTCCTTCAACGCCCAGATTGAAACAGTTGATTTTGTCGTCGGTGCGGTCGATGACAAACAGAATGGCGTTGACGAGATCCTTGACGTAAAGGTAAGGCTTGGCCTGTTTGCCATTGCCGAGGACTTCCAGTTCAAGCGGGTTTTGCCGCAGCTTTTTGACAAAGTCATGCAAAATGCCGTGCGTGGTACGTTCGCCGCAGACATTTGGAAAACGGGTAATGAAAGCCTGGATGCCGTAGTTTTCGGCAAAGCTGGCAATGACGCCTTCGCTGGCCAGCTTGCAGGCACCGTAATGCGAGGCGGGAAAAAGCGGACCGTAGTTTTCGCCGACTTCTGCGCCGCCGGTTTGTCCGTAGATGGCGGAGGTGGACGCAAACATCAGCCGTTTGACGTTATGTCTGCGCATGGCTTCCAACACGCGGAATGTGGTAAGAAAGGTCATGTTCAGGTCAATTTCGGGATTGGCGTGGCTGCGGGCGATGTCCGAATTGGCTGCCAGATGAAAGACCATGTCAAACCGGTTTTGGGCAAAAACGCCGTTTAAGGTGTCTTCGTCAAGAATGTCGCCTTCGACAAATTTGAAGTTCGGGTTTGTTATTGCCGCGGTCAGATTTGATTTGCGACCTAACGACAAATTGTCCAGAACGACAACGCGGCAGTTCCGCGACAGAAGTTCGTCCGCAAGGTGCGAACCGATAAAGCCGGCGCCGCCGGTAATCAAACAGGTTTTCACGCTTTTCTCCTTATAAGGTTGACAAAGATATCTTTAATTTTGTGCATGGTTCTCCTCTTTTCGCAAAACGGCAATTTCCGGGTGGCGATGGAGAAAGTCATAGAGTGTTGCTCTGGAAACGCCGAGCTGTCGCGCGGTTTGCGTGCAGGAAATGCCGTCGGTAAGCATTTGGCAAATGTCTTCGCGGCGGTCGTCAAGGCGTCTTTTCTTATTGCGAGAGCCGAATCTGCGGCCGAGCGCTATGCCTGCGGCTTTTTTGCGGTTCAGAGAATTGGCCGTGATGATGGACTGCATGCTTTTGCGCATGTTCAGGGCAAGGTCGAAGCCCTGAAGAATATCCATGGTCTTTTGGTTTGGCCGCGCCTTATAATCTTCTTTGACGGAAACGAGACTCAGACCGTTGTCGACAATGAACTGCAGGTTGTTTCTGATATCCCGGAGCGAACTGCCCAGACTGACGATATTGGCAACAAGCACGGTATGGCGGCCGGATTGGAGCGTTTGATACAGATTGCGGATGTCAGAATCGCAATGGAACGCGTCTATTCGGCAACGAGCGCTGCGAGCGTAATCCTGAAGCAGAGCCTGTTGTTCCTGCCGGCTGACGTTGTTTTCCGATATATCCAGGTATCCGACAATCATTAGTAATCCATATAAATTTAACGAACATTAGACTTCTACATGTGCCGGACAAAACGGAATAATTGCGGAAAAAGATAAACAGCTTATATTGTATGCACTTTTCGCAACAAAGGTCTTGATTCTTTACCGCAATTTGGATATACAAAAATCTAATGTTCGTTTGATTTGGAATTTGTATATCTAAGGTTGTGTCTGATAAATTCTGAGCCGGGCAGCTGTTTTTCGAGAAAATTGTAAATTGTCGAGGTGCTGACGCCGAGAAGGCGGGCAATCCGGGCTTTGGGAACGCCTTTTTTCAGCAAAACGACGATGTCCTGTTCTTTGCCGTCGAGAATATGTTTTTTGTTACGGGAACCGAAACTGCGGCCCAGCTTTTTGCCGCCGGCTTTCAGGCGGGCCAGCGACTCTTTGGTTCGCTGGCTGATGAGGTTTCTTTCGATTTCCGCGGAAAGGGAAAATGCGAAAGCCAGGACTTTGGACTGGATGTCGGCGCCGAGACGGTAATTGTCTTTTATCGTCCAGACCTGAACTTCTTTTTGAATGCAGATGTTTAAAATTGTCATAATCTGCAAAAGGTTTCTACCTAAACGGGATATTTCCGAGCAGATCAGAATGTCGGACTTTTTCAGCCTGCGGATAAGGCGTCCCAGCTCTCTTTTTTCGAAATCTTTGGTACCGCTTATGGTTTCCTTAACCCAACGATCTATTTGCAGGTTTTGGTTTTGGGCAAAGTTTCTGATTTCAAATTCCTGATTTTCAAGCGTTTGTCTGTCTGTCGATATTCTGATGTATCCGTAAATCATTTTTGTTTCCTTTTTAATGTAATTCTAGTTTGGCGGGTGATTGCATGGTATGGCATTTCGATGCGGAGTTTAACAGATTTGAAGATTTTGATTGAATGTTTGGCTGAGTTTGCATAAGTTGAAAAAAGAATTTGAAGTTTGACGGGAACGAAAATGACAACCTTGAACAAATTGACGCCGGGAATGACCGCGGTTGTAACAAAGGTTAACGGAAAGGACCGTTTGCTGCGGCGGCATATTCTGGAAATGGGGGTAACGCCGGGAACGGAAATTACTCTGGTAAAGACCGCACCGCTCGGTGATCCGCTGGAGCTGAAAATCCGGGGATATGAACTGACTTTGCGCAAGAAGGACGCGGCAAATATTGAAATAACCGACATTCATAAGGCCGAGAGCTGTCCGGTCGACGTCCGCAGTCTGTGGAAGCCGCTGCTGCCGCGAAAAGGAGAAAACAGCGGGTTGCGTTTGAAACGCGGCGTAGCCGTACCCGAAAACAGGATTCTCCGCTTTGCTTTGGCCGGCAACCAAAACTGCGGCAAAACGACGCTGTTTAACCAGCTGACCGGCGCCAACCAGCGGGTCGGAAACTTTCCGGGCGTGACGGTTGAACGTACCGACGGCGTTATCAGGGGATACCCTGATACGCTGGTAACGGATTTGCCCGGAATTTATTCGCTGTCGCCGTATTCCGGCGAAGAAATGATTACGCGGGATTTTCTGCTGAAGGAAAAACCTGACGCCATTATCAACATCGTCGATGCCTCAAATATCGAGCGTAATCTGTTTCTGACGCTGCAGCTGCTGGATTTGAACATTCCGATGGTCATTGCTCTGAACATGATGGACGAAGTTCGGGTTAACGGCGGTTCGATAGACATTAACAGAATGGAACATATGCTCGGTGTGCCGGTTATTCCGATTTCGGCGGCAAAGAAGGAAGGCATTGACGAACTGCTCGAACATGCCGTAAACGTCGCAAGATACCGCGAGGTGCCGGAAAAAGTCGATTTCTGCACTTATGGCGGCAAGGATGAGGGCGCCGTTCACCGTTGTGTACATGCGATTGTGCACCTGATTGAGGATCATGCCGAAGCCGCCGGAATACCGGCACGTTTTGCCGCGGCCAAGCTGACGGAGGGTGACGAACCGATTTTGACGTCGCTCCGGCTCAGCGGCAACGAAGTCGAGGCGCTGGAACATATTGTTCTGCAAATGGAGGAAGAAAGCGCCTTGGACCGGGAAGCGGCCATGGCCGACATGCGTTTTTCGTTTATTGAGAAACTGTGCGGCGAATGTGTGGCGAAACCCGTTTTGAGCCGAGAACGTCTGCGCAGCGAGCGTCTGGACAGAATTCTGACCGGAAAATTTACGGCTTTGCCGGTTTTTGTGCTGATTATGGCACTGATTTTTTATCTCTCGTTCGGACCGTTCGGGAGCAGGCTTTCCGAGTGGACGGAAGATCTGATTTCATGGTTGAGCGGCCGGGTTGAGCAAGCTCTGACGGCTTATGGCATGAATCCGGTGGTCAATTCGCTGATTGTCGACGGCGTGTTTGCCGGCGTGGGCAGCGTGCTCAGCTTTCTGCCGGTTATCGTGGTGCTGTTTTTCTTTCTCTCTATGCTGGAAGACAGCGGTTATATGGCGCGAGTGGCTTTTGTGATGGACAAGCTGCTGCGGCGCGCCGGACTGTCGGGACGCAGCTTTGTGCCGATGCTGATTGGTTTCGGTTGTTCGGTGCCGGCGATTATGGCTGCGCGTACATTACCTTCGGAAAGAGACCGCAAGCTGACCATATTGCTGACGCCTTTTATGAGCTGTTCGGCCAAGCTGCCGATTTATGTGCTGCTGACGGCCGCGTTTTTTGACCGGTATCAGACGCCGGTTATTATCGGGTTATATGTTCTGGGCATTGCCGTCGGGCTGGCTTTGGCCTTTCTGCTGAAGCTGACGGCGTTCAGAGGCGAGGCCGTGCCGTTTGTCATGGAGCTTCCCAACTATCGTCTGCCGGGGCTGAAAAACGTCTGGCGGCTGATTTATTATAAAGCCAAGTATTTTATTACCAAGGCTTTTACAATAATTTTCGTTGCGACTGTCATCATCTGGTTTTTGCAAACCTTTGACAGCCGGTTGAACGTAGCTGCGGATTCTGCGGACAGCATTCTGTGCAGCATCGGCAGTCTGCTGGTGCCGCTGTTTGAACCTCTGGGCATCAGCGACTGGCGGTTGTCAACGGCTTTTCTGACCGGTTTTGCCGCCAAGGAGAGCGTGGTCAGCACAATCAGCGTTTTGCTCGGCGGGCGTATTGAATTGCTGCCGACGCTGCTGACGCCCTTGAGCGCGTTCGTTTTCCTGGTCTTTTCGCTGCTGTATACGCCCTGTGTGGCGGCGATTGCCACGGTCAAAAAGGAATTGGGCGGCGCCTATGCGGTTTTCATCGTTGCGTTGCAGTGTATTGTGGCCTGGCTGACGGCTTTTGCCGTTTACCGGTTTGGCCTGTTATTTTAGAAAGGAAGAGAGGGATGATGGACGAACGGGAAAAGATGGCTCGGGGGCTGTTGTATGATGCAAATCATAATCCTGATTTGATTAAAGAACGCGCAATGTGCAAGGATATGTGCTTTGCCTATAACAGTCTCAGACCCTCCGACGAAGAGGGCAAAAGGAAAATTGCCGAAAGGCTGTTCGGCCGTATCGGCAAGGCTTTTTCGGTTCTTGCGCCGTTTTACTGTGATTATGGTTACAATATATTTTGCGGCGACGATTTTTTTGCCAATCATAACTGCGTTATGCTGGATGGAGCAAAAATCACGTTTGGGGAACATGTTTACATTGCGCCGAACTGCTGTTTTGCGACGGCCGGTCATCCGCTGGATGCCGGGCAGCGGGCGGCGGGACTTGAATTTGCCCGCGAAATCAGGGTCGGAAACAACGTATGGTTCGGTGCCGGCGTAACGGTGCTGCCCGGGGTAACTATCGGCGACAATACGGTTATCGGTGCCGGAAGCATAGTGAACAAAGATATTCCGGCGAATGTTGTGGCGGCGGGAAACCCGTGCCGGGTATTGCGCGAAATTACCGGGCGGGACCGGCAATTTTGGGAAGAGCGGGAAAGAGTTTTTCTGCCAAGGGAAGGTAAATAATGAAAACGGCGTTGGTTTTGGAAGGCGGTGCCAAACGCGGTATTTATACAGCCGGGGTTTTGGATGTTTTGCTGGAAAACGGGATTATGACCGACGGCGTTCTGGGCGTTTCGGCCGGGGCCATTCATGGCTGTTCGTATGTTGCACGGCAGGCGGGCCGGAGCATCCGGTACAATCTCAAGTATGGCGGCGATTACCGTTTTATGAGTTTCCGGTCATTGCTTTTGAGCGGAAATATGGTCGATACGCAATTTTGTTATCATGAACTTCCGGAAAAGCTTGATCCTTTTGACAATGAAACTTTTATGCACTCAAAAACGAAATTTTATGCGGTTTGTTCTAATGTCGAGACCGGCAGTCCGGAATACGTCCTTTGCCGCGATATGTTTAAAGACATTGACTTTCTGCGGGCTTCGGCATCAATGCCTTTTGTATCGCAGATTGTCAAAGCGGGCGGCATGAAGCTGCTGGACGGCGGCATTACCGACAGTATTCCGCTGACTGCGGCCTTTAATCTCGGTTTTGAGCGCAATATCGTGGTTCAGACGCGGCCGGAAGGTTATCGCAAGAAACCGGCGCGCACCGGATGGCTGGCAAAAATGTTTTACGGAAAGTATCCGAAGTTTGTCGAAGCGATAAAACAACGGCATCTGATGTATAACCGCGAGCTTGACGAGATTGAGCAAATGCGCGCTGCCGGGCTGGTTCTGGTTATTCGGCCGAGCCGTTCGGTAAAGATAGGCAAGATGGAGCCGAATCCGGAAATCGTCAGGGAAATGTATGAATTGGGACGGTATGATGCGATTGCCGTACTGGACAGTGTGAAAAAATTCTTGCAAGGAGACAAAAATGAAAAAGGTTAAGATTACGGTGCTTAAAAAACATTTTGACAAGGAACTTGCCGCCGAGTACGGCGCGGAAGGCCTCGGCGCCTGTCCGATGTTGCGGGAGGGACAGGTGTTTTATGCCGATTATGCGAAACCGGAAGGTTTTTGCGACGAGGCCTGGAAGGCTATTTACCAGTATGTCTTTGCTTTGGCGCACGGTGCGGGGAAAGAAGTTTTTTATTACGGCGACTGGATTAAAAAGCCCGGCGTGGCAATCTGCAGCTGCAACGACGGTTTGCGTCCGGTAATTTTCAAGCTGGAAGTGACTGATGAAGAATCGGCAATTGACTATGTGCCGGTGGAATAGTTGGAAAAACGCGGATAAAAAAAGCACTTCCCTGCGGAAGTGCTTTTTTTGTTTTACTAAATTTAAGGATATTTGACCGTTATTTGATTTCGGCGGGATCCATGGTAATTTCGGAAACCATCTGAGCTTCGGGCATCGGTGCCGGAACCGTAACGACCGTGGAAGCCGGAACCGTCAGGGTCGGAGCCTGAACAACCGGAGCCGGTGCCGGAGCGGGAGCCGTGCAGTTGGTGCAGGGCAGCTGGCCGGTATAAGGTTCTTTTTCGTAGCTTACTTCCTGGGTGGTTTTGGGCTCATAAACGGTTTTGGTTGTCGTCTTCTTGTACAGAACTTCTACCGGTTCGCGCGTCTGCGTAACGGTCGGCTGGCAACCGTTGCAGGGCTGCTGAACGACGGCAGGCTGTGCGGCAACGGACTGAACGTATTGGACGGAAGGCTGCTGAACATACTGGACGGCCGGAATCTGACGGACATACTGAATGCGGCGTACCTGTACGGGCTGCGGCTGTTCGGCAACGACTTTCGGGCCGCTGGCAACATATTTGGGAGCCGGTACCGGATCTCCGAAAATGGTATCGGAACAGTGTTTGTATTCGCCGGTTTTAACAACGGTTGTCGTCGGGCGGTAGTTTACGGTCTGGACTTCGCCGTCGGCGGTTTCAACAATATATTTTTTTGCCGCGCGGTGGCAAACGCCGTTGTAATAGTTGCAGCCGGCATCATCATAGCCGCGATAGACAACGGTCGGTTCCTGTTCGCGGTTGGACGAGCAGGCGGCGGTTAAAAGAGCGGCAATTACAAATAGAGTTTTTTTCATCGTGTTTCTCTCTGTAAATTGGTTAACATAAATGGTTTTTTTGCTAATTTTGTCTTAAATATACCTAATTTTTCTAATTTGTCAATTTTTTGTTAATAAAATTTTAACCTTATGGCTATAAATAAGCGTTTTTTTATGTAAATTAAAGTACTTGGACGTAAAATTTTTTGTTTTTCCGGTATTTTTATTCAGAAAAATTTTTTTACGAATCGACGGCGATTCGTAAAGTCAAATGTTAAGGTCTATGGTTGAGACGACGGTTGTATGCGGCGGAAACGGGGAGGTTTTTCCGTCGGGACATATTCCGATAAACGGAATTTTGTTGATTCGAGCGGCTTCGCAGTCTGCCGGAGCGTCGCCAAAAAATACCGTTTCTTCGGGAACAAGGCGGTTTTCGGCCAGCAGTGCGGCCAGCAGAACGTCTTTGGTTCGCGGCGAGCCATATATGTTATGAATCAGCGGCAGCAGGTTGCGGGCGGCGGCGAGTTCTCTGATTTCGGTGGCCGGCGAACCGGTAACGATGAAAACGGGAATTTTTGCACAGGACAGTTTGCGCAGCGTTTCCACGGCGCCGGGAATAAAAGGAGCGTTCAGGAGTTTCTGTCGGCAGAGGACCGCGTAGCGGCAGCCGAAGTCTTCCAGTTCGGCGGCAGAGGCTTCGCGGTGGAAAAAATGGCGGATGTAGTGGCGGAATTTTTCAAAACGGGAGATGCCGCCGCGGTTTTGCTGATATTCGCGGATGTAACCGGCCGCTTGCGGACAGGTATTTTGGAAAAGCTCGACGAAAGCTTCGGTCTTTATGCCGTTGGAATCGGTTATGGTTCCGTCCCAGTCGAAAATTGCCGCTTTGAGTGTCATCAGATTCTCCGTCAGTTTATTGCTTATCTTAACTGTTAATGGTTAACATATTATAAAACCGTCATTATTTTAGTCTTTTTGTTTTTTTGCCCGGGGAAGTTATTTTTTCAAAAAAAAGTCTTGTTTATTTTATTTTTTATGGTAAATATAGGCTTCGTTATCGGAGTGTAGTTCAGCCTGGTAGAACGCTACGTTCGGGACGTAGAGGTCGCTGGTTCAAGTCCAGTCACTCCGACCAAATGAGAAAAACCGCCCAATGGGCGGTTTTTTTTTGAAGAAGAACCAGCGACCTCGAAGAGGCTTGAGGACAAAAACAGCCGTTGCTCCGGCTGTTTTTGCCGCAAAAGGCGAAGTTTTGTCGGCTTTTCCAAACGGCGTAAGGCGTTGCAGAAAAGTTTAGAAAACGAGTGACCGAAGCGTTGTTGTTGAGCGCCGTGCGGGCGCGAAACTTACGACGCGAGAGAAGGTTCGAGTCCAGTCACTCTGACCAAAAGAAAAAACCGCCCAATGGGCGGTTTTTTAGTGCAAAAATCAAGAAGAGCTGCCGGAAGGCAACTCTTCTTTCATTTAGGCAGTTAGCCGCAGACCGGCAACTGTCTTTTGTTCAACAGGGAGTCAACCAGAGCATTGGAACGCGTTTCGTGTTCCTGTTTTTTGTGTTTTCTTTCCTGTTCTCTCTTTTTCCGTTCTTCTTCAGCCATCTCCCGTGAAGTTTTGGCTCCGTACGAGCGCAGGAGTTTTATCATGGCCTTGTCCGAAACATGGTCCAGAATATGGTAAGTTGCTTCATACCTTACATAGTCCAGACCGTTGTCGATACTGTCTGAAAATATATCGTACAACGGAAGATTCGGGTCGGTTCCGTTTTCAAGCATTTCGAAAACGCCTTCATAGTCATCAGCTCTGACTTTTGAGCTGAGTTTTCTTATGACCGGGTCGGTTTGCGCCTTCCATCTGTCTTCTCTGTTTTTTTCCTGAACGGTTTCGTTTGATCTCCCGGCGGACTTTTCAGCATGTGAAAAATTTTGCTTAAAAAGTCCCGAGAAAAAATTAATAATAGTTTTCATACGTTTATTTTTTTAATTAATAATACTTTAGTAGAGCTTTTTTGACGTCTCTTCAATTTCCCGAGCCAACAGCGTAAGGTCGGTCTTTTCGTCAAAGCCTATGCAGCGGATGTTGTATCCTTTGCTCCGGTAGGCTTTTTCGATAGCTTCCCAGCGTTCGGTTCCGTGGTTGTTGTATAAAATAACCTGCGGAACTTCCGGAAACATGGTCAGTAATATCCATGTGTGGGTTCCGGCTATTCCGATGGAAGCGTTCAGACGGGCATACATGTTATAGTACGCTTTGTGCTGAATGCCGCGGATGCCCAGAACTTCCGGATTTTCGGTCAGACCGGGAACATAGAGGTCGAAATTACGGGCAAGAGTCCGAACGGCCTCAATGTCGTTTACCTTATTAAAGTGCTGTCCCAGAACCAGACTTTTTTTGTTTTTGAGAAACTCAAAAACGGCAAGCGGCAGGCTCTGTTGTTCAGCCGTTATCCCGCACTCACCGTCAGAAATCAATTTCTGCGGAATAAACAACGTGTTAAGTCTGTTGCTCATTCCCGGATAAGTCGGCAGGCCGTTCGTATTCGCCGGGATCAATCTGCTGGCAGCAAACTTTTCCCATAACGAATTGTCCAATTTGCCGGCTTTCAGTTCGGCGATGATGTCCCAGGACGAAAGATTGTCTTTTTCCTCGAAAGGAACGACAGACATGCGGTCATAGAAAAAAGACATATTGCGGAAGATTTTGTCGGACTCTTCGTCATAGGCTTTTTTCTCATCTTTGTTTGGGGCGATAACAACGTCGAGGTTGAACGCCTTGGCAAAATTAACGGCCATAATTTCGTGGCCAAACTGGCTTTTAATTACAATTGTTTTCATATCTTTATGCTTTTGGTTAATAATATTCTTTTAACAATTATAATATACAATATTTTGGATATATTGTCAAATATGGCTGGAGGTTGTTTTTTGTCAAAATATAATATTTCCTGAGGGTGCGATTTATTTGGGCGGAAAATGATGTCAAAAGTGTTTAAAAATTAGGCATTTATTTAATAAAATGCTTATCTTTTGGGGCGACAACGAAAGGGATTTTTGAAAGAAACGAAGATGATTGACATTGCTTTTGATATGCACAGGGACAATACTTTTTGCGGCGAAAGCTTTTCTGTTATAACGGTTGACAATCCGGCTCACACGTGGGCGGATTATAAAGAACAGGCGGACATGCTGATAAAAGAGCATTCGTCGGAAAAGACCGTTGTCGTTAAGGTAAACAATGCTGATTTTTCTATCAATAAGTTTTCGGTAGCTTTGTTTGTTTCTTCGTTTGAAGCGGCAGATAAGCCGGATTTGGTCGTTTTTAAGGTTGATGATTTGGAGCGGGCAAGAGAGGCCTATAAACCGTATTTGGCTTTGACCGTAGCCTTAAAATATGTTTTGCAGTTGTTTAATCAGCCTCCGGAAGCGATTTGCAGGAATGTGTCCATTTTAGGTTATTTGGGGCTTTTGATTGAAACGGATTACGTGAATAACGTCATGCTTTTGGAATATTCAGGCAATTCCGGGGCTGTTTATGAGTTTGAAGCGCATGATTCCTTTGAAGTATTGCTTTGGGCGGCCGTACTAAAGACTGTTTCTTTGGCGCAGATACCGACGAAAATCAGGGTTAGGGTGTTTTTGGGTTTTAAGCCGCAGAAGATTGATGCAAATAAACTTATGGAGCAAATCATTCAGAAGGTTTCCTTTTGGATAAAATAGGTTTTGACGGGGAAATTCCGTAAGTTAAGAATAATTTAAGAACATTGCGGATAAAAAGGCACAGTATTCCGGCGGCCGCGTGAAAAGGCCGGAATCCGGAAAACTGTAATCGCTGGTTAAGTATGATATAACTTATCGTATATGTTTGACAGCCAGTCAGGAGAGGACAAAGTGAGAAAATTTGTTTTGCTTTTGACTCTGACAACAAGCATGTCGGGGACTGCAATGGCCGAAGGGTGGGATTTTTCCCAATCCGGAACGGCCGGATTGTATTACGGCATTACGGAAGACAGAGACAGGCATAACATTCGGAATTCTCCGAACCGGACGGTTTTTCGCGCTGACGGACGATTTGAGGCTCTTTATGAGCAGTCGTCCGGAATTCGGATCGGAGCGGCGGCCAACTATACGGTGGTTGTCAGGCAGCATGACGCTTCCTATCCGCAGGGAGACTGGCGCTTTTATCCGTATCTGCTGGCGGAGAAGGACGATTGCGGTAAGCTGACAATCGGTTATACCTATAACGCGGCTTATCTTTTGCATCAGGGCGCTCAGGAAATCAGCTGGATTGGCATTAAGGACAGTAATCTGACTTATTGGCTGAGCGGCGTTAATTGGAGCAATCGTTTGAAAAAAGTTCGTTTTGCAACGCCAAAGTCGACTTATATTATGGATGACGGACGAGCATTTAAATTCAGTTACTTTACGCCGCCGATCGGCAATACAAAATTCGGTTTCAGCTATGCGCCGGACAATGCGAACCGCCGCGGCATGGTCAGCCGGTACGCCCGTTATGAAAAGAAGGAAGACGGTTATACCGCCGCCGTACAGAGCCGCTGGAAACTCGGAAGCGGCGACCTTTATACGTCGGCAGCTTACGGTCTCTTCAACCGGACCGATAACGAGTGGGCTTTCGGCGCGCGCTGGGTCGTCGGCAAATTTAACATTTCCGGCTCATATAAGAACGCTTATGTACGGGGTGACAAAAACCCGATTTCGACTAAGGCGCTCAATCCTCATCTGCCGGCTTATTTTGACAATTACCGCGAAGGGCAGGCCTGGGACTTCAGCATCGGGTATGATTTTGGCCGGTTTAAGACAAATCTGGCTTATCTGCATGCGGAAGCCGATAATACCCGCAATCGTGACGACCTGTTTGTGCAGACCAACCGTTATGCGCTGAACAAATATTTTGAGCTGTTTTTGGTTAACGGTTATATAAATTCGAAAGGCAACGACCGACGGTCGGAAGATAACAACAAAGGCTATGCCGTAATTACCGGTTTGGCTTTAAAGTACTGATAAAAAACGCTGAATAAGTCATTAATAAATTAAGCGGCGGCGTTCCTGAATATCTTGTTGAATTTTGGATATTTTGTGTTAAAATATCAGCAAAAGGAATTTCCCGCATGACTGATGACAAAGAAATAGTTGTCTTGACCGGTAAGGAGGCCGTCGGCAAATCGTCGCTGATTGATTATCTGGTTGAGAACGGTGAAAACAAAATTCTGAAACTGACAACCCGGGCGCCGCGCGGCGACGAAACCGACGGAAAGGACTACAAATTTGTGACGTTGGACGAGTTTATCGGCGATCCGACGATGCTGGTCAGTTCCAGAATCGGCTATAATCTGTACGGGATAAACAAAAAATCGCTGGCGGAACATCAGGGCAGGGTTTTCGTAACCCTTGACACGGACGGCATTTTGCAGCTTGAAAAGAGCGTTTCGCCGCAAAATATAAGGGTAATGATGATTTCGGCGCCGTCACGGGTGGTCATTCAGCGAATGATTAACCGCGGCGAGCGTTTGGATGATATTCGCGCCAAGCGCCGGTTTGACGAGATGATGTTCGGCGACAGCATCCTGAAGAAAATCAAGTCGCCGGTTTTCCGGCTGGACGGCAGTTTGGACGTGCCCGAGCTGGCGAAACAGATGTATTTTGAACTCAGACGCTATAACAGCGGCAAAGCGGCCGAGCAGGCCAATCTGATGGACGGCGGGCGTCTCTAAGCCTTTTCTTCCGGCCGTTTCCTTTTTATTTATTCCCGACAGGCAAGTTGGCGGTTGTATTTAGCGGCGGCTGTGTTATATCTTTAGTATTGAAAAGGGAGGAGCAATGAGCGGCAATCAGGAATTTGAAGAGCGTCTGATGAATATTGAAATGGCTTTGGCCAATCAGGAGCGGATGCTTGACGATTTGAACCAGGTGGTTATCGAACAGGGAAAAATTATTGACCTGCTGCAAAAGCAAAGCCAGTATCTGCTGGCGCATATGGATGAAGAAACGGTCAAACCGTTAAGCGAAGAAACTCCGCCGCCGCATTATTAAAAAGGAGAGAAAATGGAACTTGACGCCTTATATAAGCTGACGCACGGGTTGTATATTCTCGGCGCGGCGGACAACGGTCGGCCGGTCGGCTCGGTGGTTGACGCCGTTATGCAGGTTGCCAACAAACCGGTGGTCATTGCCTTGTCCTGCAATAATCAGAGCTACACCAAAGAATGTATTGAACGAACCGGCGTTTTCGGGCTGTCGGTTCTCTGCAAAGGCGTCGATCCGTTTGTAATTGCAAATTTCGGCTTTCAGTCGAGCCGGAGTATTGATAAATGGGAAAATGTCGATTATTGTATCAGAGACGGCGTGCCTTATCTGAACGACAATATTGCGACAGTCAGGTGTAAAGTTCTGCAGAGTATCAAATATGACAGCAATACGTTGTTTATTGCCGAGGTTCAGGACTGTGCAAACGGCAAAAGCTGCGAGCCGCTGACATATATGGACTACCGCAGCTATTTCAAAGATGAGGTTATAAAACGTTTTAACGAAGTCAAACAGCAAAAGGAGAAAAAAATGGCTGAAGATAAAAACGAGGGTAAACACTGGGTTTGTACCGTGTGCGGTTATGTTTACGACGGCGAAATTCCGTTTGAAGATCTGCCCGACGACTGGGTTTGCCCGTTGTGCGGCGTTGATAAGAGCTTTTTTGAATTGCAGTAAGAAAAAATCCCCGGCCAAAACCGGGGATTTTTATTAATTGAGAAAACCGACGAATTTCCAACGGTTGTTGTCGTTGTCATATTGCAAATGGATAATTGCGCCGTTGGGAATGTCCGGCTGTTCGACGTTCAGCGCCATCAGCGTCTGCGACAACGTAATGCCGTGGCCGGAAACGGCGATATTCTGGTAGTCCGGATTCTGTGCATATTCGTTCAAGGCCTTGAAGACCCGTTTTTGGACGTCGCGTTTGCTCTCGCCGTTTTCAAAATGAATGTCGATGTATTTCGGATCGGCGCTGCGCCACTGGCGGTACAAGTCGCCGAACTTCTGCTGCGCTTTGGTATAGTGCAGGCCTTCGGCAATGCCGACGTTGACTTCGGTAAAACGGTCGTCATACTGAAGCGGAACCTTAATCATTTTGGAAACGATGGAACCGGTTTGTTTGGCCCGGCGGAGCGGCGAAGAAACGACAATTTCGATTTTTTTGTCCTGTAGAAGACTGGCGGCGTTGTGCGCCTCGTCAATACCCTGGTTAGTCAGAACAGAATTGTTGGTATGCCCCTGAATGCGGCCTTCCAGATTATACGAACTCTGTCCGTGACGAAAAATGTAAAAGTTTTTTACCATTTTCTATCCCCGGAATTGTTGATGTGGAATGCCTGTACTATAGCCGAATTTTTTCGAAAAATCAAGCTTTAGTTCCTGTCTTCGAGTTTTAAACGGCGGGCCAGCGGCGCCAGCGTTTTGCCCTGAAACAAAACAGAGATGATGACCAAGAAGAAGATGAGGTTGAACAAAAACTGCGAATTGGGGAATCTTTCCATCAGCGGGTAGGTGGCCAGAATAATCGGTACGGCGCCTTTCAGTCCGGCCCAGCTGATGAAAAGTTTTTCGTTGAGCGTATAACCGCTTTTGAACAGACAAATGAAGACGGCGGCAGGGCGGGCGACAAACATCAGCGCCAGCGAGCAGGCAAAGCTGACCAGCATGATGCCGTTGAATTCGTGGGGGTTGACGAGCAGTCCGAGGATGAGGAACATGCCGATTTGCATAATCCAAGCCAGCGAATCCTGAAAACGAATCAAATGGCGGCGATACATGAACGGCGTGTTGCCGAGAACGATACCGCAGAGGTAAACGGCCAGAAAACCGTTGCCGTGCAGCAGCTGAGTCAGGCTGAATGTAACCAGAACAACGCCGACCCCGAAAACGGGATAGAGCCCCTGATAGACCAGACACCATTTCTGCAGAAAACGGCCGACGCCGAAACCGACGGCCAGGCCGAGCCCGAGACCGATGGCCATTTGCAGCACAAAGTCGGAGAGCATGACGGCGGCAGAATAAGAATCGGCGGTTAAAATGGTTATGGCGCCCATGGAAAGCAAAACGGCCATCGGATCGTTGCTGCCGGATTCGAATTCGAGGATAGGTTTGAGTCCGGTTTTGAGATGCATGCTGCTGGTGCGCATGATGGCGAAAACTGCCGGTGCGTCGGTGGAAGAAACAATAACGCTCAGGAGCAGCGCAACTTCAAAGGAGAGGCCGATAAGATAATAGGCGCAGACAAACAGGAAAAAGGCGGTCAGAAACACGCCGGCCGTGGACAGTACGGAACCGCGCATGACAACGGGTTTTACTTCGTTCCATTTGGTTTCCAGTCCGCCGGAAAAAAGAATGAAAGTCAGGGCGACGGTGCCGATGTAGTTACTGAGGCGGGCGTTGGAAAACTGGATTTTACCGACGCCGTCGGTACCGGCCAGCATGCCGATGCCCAAAAACAGCAATAATCCCGGAATGCCGAAACGGTCGGAGATACGGTTGGCAAAAATACTGACAATCAGCAGAAAGCCGGCTATTCCCATCAGCCAATCGAGTGTCATTTGGTTATCCTTATGATTTTTAAATTGTAAAAAACGGCCGTCCGTTGAAACCCTTATCTTAAGTAATATATTTTATGTAAATTAAAATTAGGTAAATTAAAGGGAGAAGAAAATGTCTGACAAGGAAACGGTTTGCACCTGCGGCGACGATGCGGAGACGATACCGCAGGCGGCGCTTTATAATCCCATGCCGCTGATTGGCGATGATGCGCCGGCTTTTAAGGCGGAAACGACGATGGGACCGGTAAAGTTTCCCGAAGACTATAAAGGGAAATGGGTAATTCTGTTTTCTCATCCGGCCGATTTTACGCCGGTCTGCACCTCGGAGATTGCAATGTTTTCGACTTATGCCGACGAGTTCAAAAAACTTGATACCGAACTGCTCGGTGTTTCGGTTGATTCAGTCAGTTCGCATTTGGCATGGCTGAAGGAAATTGAAGATAATATCGAGTTTAAGGGACATAAGGACTTTAAGATAACGTTTCCGATTATTGCGGATTTGAGCATGGAAGTTGCCAAGAAGTACGGCATGATTCAACCGCACTCCAGCAATACCAAAACCGTTCGCTCAGTCTTCTTTATAGATCCGGAGGGAAAAATCCGCGCCTCGATCATGTATCCGATGTCTAACGGGCGGAATTTGGACGAGATTAAGCGTATTTTGATTGCTATGCAGACGACGGACGAGAAACATGTTTCGACGCCGGCAAACTGGAATCCCGGCGACGAGGTGGTGGCGGCTGCGCCGATGACGATGGAGGAGCTGAAAAAACGCGCGGAAGAAAAGGGCAGTAACTGCGAAACATGGTTTTTCTGCCTGAAAAATATCGCCCATTAAGCCGGGGAAAGTGTGTGTATGCAGAAAGAGAGCCTTTGGCTCTCTTTTTTTTGTGACAAAAATAAAAGAAGATTCAAGAACTGTTGACTTTTGTTGCAATCCGCGCTATATTATCCCTAGGTGTGGATGTTATGCCGCGGCGGAAGGCCGCCTGCGGGTATGTGCAGATATATGAGGATATGCGCGGAGACTACCCGTCTTCCGTTTTTGCTGTCCCCGTTTCGTCTTATCTTGCCTGTCTTTCCCATATCTCCTCACCTGTCTGCCCACTGCGGGCTTTGGTCAACATTTGTCGTGAGGTGATACTATGAAGAAATCCGTTTTAATGTTCTCTTTGCTCTCCGGAACTGCGCTTATGTTCCCCAAGCTAACTATTGCCTCCGGCTTTCCTCTAACACACACAGGCACACCCGAACCAAAGCCCGCCTTTCAGTTTGAACAACTCGACAAGGCTTATAAGACCGCCGGCGTCTGTTTTCTCGGGGTCGGCGACTGCGGCAGCGAAAGCAACTATGCGACCGGCGGCAGCGGCGAAAGTTATGACATGGACACCGTCCGCCAGTGTCAAAACGAAGGTTTCGTTTCCTCATGCGCTTCAGGCTGGCGCCCTTTGGTCGGCGGCGACTGTCCCTATAACCCCAATTACAAAACCTGCTGCCAGTCCACCTGTCCGGCAAACTCATCTCCCGACTGCACAGGCGAGGACGTCGGCGAAGACGGATGCGGCTATACCTGCAAAAAATGCTGTTCCGACACGTGTCCTTCGGGTTCTAAAAACTATACCGGTTCCGTTGCCTCAACCACGGAATGTGGCACAACCTGTTACAACTGCAACAGTGCCTGTCCGAGCGGCAGCAGCACGTCTTATTCCGGCACGGCGGTTGGCACCAACGAGTGCGGCCAAAGCTGCAAGAAATGCGACAGTTCATGTCCGTCGGGCTATACCTCATCGGCAACATCCGAATGTTATGACACCACGACGAACGAATGCGGCAACACCTGTTACAGGGCCAAGGACTGTGATCCGTGCCCGGGATATTATGACTGCGGCGGCAGCTGGCAGTATTGTGAAGGAAGCGTTTGTTCGGCAGACAGTTCCCGTTGCAGCACATACTGCGAAAGCGACCACTTTCCGTATTCCTGCGGCAGCGATTACGGTCCCTGTTACGGCGACTACCGCAACGGTTACTGTTCGGTTTCCTGCGACAAGATTGAAACCGATCCGTGTGCCGGCACCAGCTGTCCGAGCGGTGTAAGCTGCGGTTCCCTAGGCTGCGCAAGTTATTCATCGTCGACGTCCTGCTGTTCTTCCGTCTGCACGTCCTGCAATCAGGAGACGGCCGACCCCTGCGCCGGCGTTACCGGGCTCAGCTGCGGCTCCCTGGGCTGCGCTTCCTACGGCTCCTGCGGCGAATGTACCGAGTGCAAGGCAAATCCTGACTGCAATGTAACGTCAATGAGCTGTCAGTACGGCTGCGCCAGCACTAACAGCTGCGGAAAGTGTACGGAATGTAAGGGTAATCCGGATTGTGATGTTGTGTCAAAATCGTGCAAATGCGCATGTTCTCAAACGAACTCCTGCGGCAAGTGTGTCAAATGTGCTTTTATAACGAGTACACCGGTATATAATTCTAAAGGCATGTATCTGTATTCAAAAGAGTGTCAGGATGATAATGCACTTTAGTGCACAAGCGGCAGGCCGTTCCATGAAGTGGTGTAAGAGGCGCTTTTGAATTCGCGTTTGATGTAGTGTCTGACGCCGGCGTCTTGGGTGCCGAAGTAGAGGGTCTTGCGGCCGAGTTTACGGTTGACGGCGTCGACGGCTTTCATCAGTTTCGTATCTTTGGCGCGTTCGGTTTCGGAAACCAGAAAATCTTTCTGCGGCGTGTCGGCACTTTCAATTTCTATCAGCATGATGCCGGCACGTTTATAGTAAAATTCGGGGCGATAGATGTTCTTAAGGCCTTCAATCATGGCTTTGGTAAATTTGGCGGTGTGACAGGTGGCTTCTTTCAGGCTGACCAGCCTTGAATTGCTGTAGCGTTGCTCGCGAAAGCGGTTGGTGGCGATGAAGACGACGATGCCTCTGGCCAGACCGTTTTGTTCGCGGAGGCGCAGGCAGGCGCTGTCAACAAATTCGGAAATGATTTTTTTGAGGTTTTCAAAACTGTTGATTTCGGTTTCAAAACTGCGGGAACAGAGAATGCTTTTCTGAATTTTGGCATCTTCAAGTTCAATGCAGGAAATGCCGTTCAGCTCCTGCAGAGTCTTTTCGGTCAGAATACCAAAACTCCGGCGAATCAGCGCGCGCGGCGCGGCAACCAGTTCGGCAGCGGTAAAAATGCCCATGAAATTGAGCTTTTTGACCAGTTTGCGGCCGATGCCCCAGACATCGCCGACATCAAGCTTTTGGAGCGCGGCGGCAATATCGCCCGGTTCGGTTAAGATGCAGATTTTGCCGGCAGTTTGCTTTTTTGCGATTTCGCCGGCAATTTTGCAGAGGGTTTTGGTGGCGGCAGCGCCGACAGAAACCGAAATGCCGGTCTGTTTCATAACGGCATTGCGAATCATCAGGGTCATGTGTTGCAGGTTTTCCCGGTCGTCAACTTCGGTAAAAGCCTCGTCAATCGAATAAATTTCAATTTTGCCGAAGTAGCTTTCAATCAGCCGCATGACGCGTTTGGACATGTCGGCGTAGAGTTCGTAGTTGGAAGACAGCGCTATGCCGCCGGCGGCTTTGAACATTTTTTCAATTTTGAAATAGGGGGCGCACATCGGGATACCGAGTGCCTTGGCTTCATATGAACGGGAGACGACGCAGCCGTCATTGTTGGACAATACGACGACAGGACGGTTTTTCAGCCGCGGCTGGAAGGCTTTTTCGCAGGAGACGAAAAAGTTGTCGCAGTCGATGAGCAGGTACATGGTCAGATTTTCCGGATTACCGAGGTTACGACTCCCCAAACCGAAAAGCGGTCTTTGCGGCTGAGACGGTAGGGCGGGGTGCGGCCGTCTTCGCCGAGCAGAAAAGTGCTGCCTTCGTGTGAGCGAAAACGTCGGGCGGTAAGTTCGCCGTTGAGTTCGGCGACAATCAGGCGACGGTCGACTGCTGGCAGGGAGCGGTCGACGACCAGAATGTCACCGTTGAAAATGCCGGCGTTTTTGAGGGCGTCGCCCTGCATTTTCATAAAGTAGGTGGCGACGGGATGACTGATCAGAAAGCGGTTAAGGTCAAGGCTGTTTTCAACGTAATCGCAAGCGGGGGAACCGAAAGACATGGCAGACTCCTAAAATTTTGTTCTTATTTTGTTCTTATATTACGGCGTCGTTTTAAGATTGCAACAAAAATTTCTTAGCAAAATGCAATTTTTGAATTATATTGGGTGCAGTGTTTGAAATAAGGAGATTTTGACATGCAGAAAATTGTTCCGGCTAAATTAGCCGCCGGCGATGAAATCAGAGTGGTTGCGCCGGCGCGCGGCATCAGGATTATCGGTCAGGAGTCCCGCGAAATTGCAGCGCAGCGCTTTGCAGCGCTGGGGCTGAAAGTCAGTTTCGGCAGCAATACGACCGACGAAAACTGGGATATGACCGGTTCTTCGCCGATTGAAGACCGAATCGCCGATATTCATGAGGCGTTTGCCGACAAAAACGTGAAAGCGGTGTTTACAATTATCGGCGGCGCAAATTCGAATCAGCTGCTGCCGTATCTGGACTATGAACTGATTAAGGCCAATCCGAAGATTTTTTGCGGCTTTTCGGATATTACCGCGCTGCTGAACGGCATTTATGCCATGACCGGGCTGGAAACCTATTCCGGTCCGCATTACAGTTCTTTCGGCATGATGCACGGTTTTGACTATACGCTGGAAAATATGCGCAAAATGCTGATGGGCAGCGGTGTCAATGAAGTGATGCCTTCCGAAGAGTGGAGCGACGATCCGTGGTTTATCAATCAGGAGAAGCGTGAGTTTATCAAAAACGAGGGCTATTGGAATATCCATAACGGCGAAGCCGAGGGAACGATTGTCGGCGGCAATCTCGGAACTTTTGACCTGTTGCTCGGCACCAAATACCGTCCGGCGTTTGTCAAAGATACGATTTTGTTTGCCGAAGACACCGAAGGTTCGGATTTACTGCAGTTTGAACGCAATTTGCAGGCGCTGATTTATCAGCCGGATTTTGCAAATGTCAAAGGACTGGTTTTCGGGCGGTTTCAGAAAGGGTCCAAAATCAGCCGCGAGCAGCTGGAGTTTATTGTCAACACCAAACGTGAATTGAGAAACCTGCCGATTATCGGCAACGTTGACTTCGGCCACAGCACGCCGCTGCTGACTATTCCGATCGGCGGCACGGCCAAACTCAGCAACGGCCGGCTGACTTTGAAAGATTAAATGCTAAAAAGCCCTCTCAAAAGAGAGGGCTTTTTTTTAAGCGGAGGTTTTTCTGCTCCGGCTGTAGGCTTTCTCCCGCCAGGTTTGGAAGAGAATGTACAACAGCGGAATAATAATCAGACCGGCCGCGGTGCCCAAAAGCATTCCGTAAAATACCGGAACGCCGATGGCGATACGGCTGGCGGCACCGGCCCCGGTGGCCACAATCATCGGCAGCACGCCGAGAATGAACGTGAATGCCGTCATCAGTACGGCACGGAAACGTTCTTTGGTGCCGACGGTAGCCGCTTTGATGATTGACGAGCCGCGTTCGCGTTCTTCCTTGGAGAATTCCACAATCAGAATGGCGTTCTTAGCGGCCAGACCGACGAGCAGAATCAGACCCAGCTGGGCATAAATGCTCAAAGGAAGTCCGGTAATGAACAGACCGGCCAGCGCGCCGAGCATGGCGACGGAGACCGAGGTCAGAACCGGCAGCGGCGTTGACCAGCTTTCGTATTGGGCAACCAGAAACAGATAGGCGAAAGTCATCGCAAGGACAATCAGATAACCAATCTGGCCGCTGCTTGACTTTTCCTGATAGCTCATGCCCGACCAATCGTAGCTGAAACCGTTCGGCAGGGATTTGGACAGGTTTTCGACGGCGCCCATGGCCTGGCCGGTACTGGAGGACTGGTTCTGGACGGCCGTAATCGAAGCGCTCGGATACTGGTTGTATCGGGTAACGACGCGCGGTGCCAAAACCTTTTTCAGCGAGATGACCGTTTCCAGCGGAACCATTTCGCCGTTTTGGTTCTGAACATGCAGTTGTTTCAGGCTGTCCAAATCCTTGCGGTATTTCCAGTCGGCCTGAATCATAACCTTGTTAACCTGAGTGCCGAAGTTTACGTCGTTGACGTAGCTGGAGCCGAGGTAGTTTTGCAGAACATCATAGATGCTGCCTATGCTTACCTTCATGGCTTCGGCTTTTTCGCGGTCAATCGTGATATAATAGTTCGGCGTTTGAGCGGTATAGGTCGTGTAGGCATAGGAAATGTTCGGATCCTGATTGAGTTTGGCCAAGAAACCTTTTAACGCGGCTTCCAGCTGTTGCGGATCGTCGGAATTTAACGCCTGCAAGCGATAGTCCATGCCGCCGCTCATGCCCAGACCCATAATCGCCGGCGGTTCGAAAAGCTGGATTTCCGCTTCAGGCATACCGATAAGTTTGGCACGAATACGGTTTAAGATGTTGGTGGAATAGAGTTCGTTGCCTTTGCGTTCGTTCCACGGATGCAGGGTAATAATACCCAACGCGACGTTTTCGCCGGAACCGCCGATCATGCTGGCACCGACGACGACCATGACGTTTTCAACGCCGGGTTCTTCCTTAATCAGCGGATAGATTTTATCGGCAAATTCCTGAGTGCGGTTGCGGGTTGCACCTTCGGGCAGCTGAACGTTCATAAAGATAACGCCCTGATCTTCGGACGGAATGAACGACGTCTGGCTGATGTGCAGAAAACCGCCGACCCCGGCGAACAGCATCAGCATCAGCAGAAAAATGACGCTGACTTTGCGGCCGAGGAGACCGACGACCGACGCATAACGGTCACGGGAACGGTTGATAATTCTGTTGAACCAGAACAGCGGACCGCTCTGTGCCGGTTTGAACGGATGCAGCAACGTAGCGCACAGCGCCGGCGACAGCGTCAGGGCGTTAAGCGCCGAGAAGGCGACCGACGTCGAAATGGCAATTGCGAACTGTTTGTAAATCTGTCCGGTAATGCCGCCGAGGAAACCGACCGGCACGAAAATCGCCAGCAAAACCAGAGTCGTGGCGACAATGGCGCTGGAAACCTGTTCCATGGCCTTGATAGTGGCTTCTTTCGGCGTGAGTTTTTCGCTTTCCATCAGAAACAGAACGCGTTCAACCACCACAATTGCGTCGTCCACGACCAGACCGATGGCCAGCACCAGACCGAACAGGGTCATCATGTTCAGGCTGTAGCCCAAAGCCAGCATAACGGCAAAGGTGGCAAAAATGGATACCGGGATAGTCAGCGTCGGAACCAACGTCGAGCGCCAATCCTGCAGGAAGATGTAACAGACGAAGATAACCAAAGCAAAGGTCAGAACCAGCGTGAAGATGACTTCTTCAATGGAAGCCTTAATATATCCGGTAGAATCGTAGCCGACCGTATAAATGATGTCGTCCGGAAAACGCTGGGACAGACGTTCGATTTCGGCTTTAACGCCGGCCATGGCGTCCAGAGCGTTGGCGCCGGCAAGCTGGTTGATGGCGATGGCGACGTTCGGCGCACCGTTGTATTTGGATGTTGCATGATAGTCTTCTTCGCCGATTTCAACGCGGGCAATGTCCTTCAGGTAGACCAGACCGCCCTGTTCCGCCGTCCGAATAATGATGTTTTTGAAGTCTTCCACTTCGTTGATGCGGCCTTGCGTCTGCAACGTGTAGACCATCTGCTGGGTGCCGTCGCCCGGCATGGCGCCGATGCTGCCCAGCGAAGGCTGGTAGTTCTGTCCTTCAATGGCCGATTTTATTGAACTGATCGGAATATTCAGTGCCGTAATCTTATCGGCGTCGAGCCAGACGCGCATGCTCAGGCGGGAAGAATAGACGTTGACTTCGCCGACGCCGGAAACGCGGCTCAGGCTGTCTTTGACGTTGTTCTGAACATAGTCGGCAAGTTCGAGCTGCGAGTAGGTGTTGTTGGGCGAGATGATGCTGATCATGCCCAGCATGTTAGACGAACGGCTTTTGACCGTCAGACCCTGACGGGTAACGTCCGTCGGTAGTTTTGACTGCGCCTGCTGGATGCGGTTTTGAACCTTAACCTGTGCCATGTCCCTGTCAACGCCGACTTTGAAGGTAACGGTCAGCTGATAGGAAGAGTTTTCCGAAGAAGAACTCATGTAAAGCATGTCTTCAACGCCGTTGATTTCCTCTTCCAGCGGAATACCGACGGTTTTGGCGATAACTTCGGCGCTGGCGCCCGGGTAGGACGCCGAAACGACGACTTCCGGCGGCGTGATTTCAGGGTAAAGCGCAATCGGCAACGAAAAGACGGAGATGATGCCGGCAAGCGTCAACACGATGGAAATGACCATCGCAAAACGCGGGCGTTCAATGAAAATGCGTGAAAACATCGGTTATTTATCCTCCACGGTAACGGTTTCGGAACCGTTCTGAATTTCGCCGACCTGAACTTTCTGTCCGTTGCTGACTTTCTGCAGGCCCTGAATGATGACACGGTCTTCCGGTTTCAGACCGTCGAGAACAATCTGCCGGTCTTCCAGCGTATCGCCCAGGACGACGCGTCTTTCTTCGGCGATGTTGTTTTCGTTAACGACCATGACGTAGTTGCCGTGTTCGTCCTGAGCGACGGCAGCCTGCGGAACCAGAATGGCGATTTTGTCTTCTTTGTTGCCGAGACGAATGTCAACATAGTTGCCCGGAATAAGCAGGCTGTCTTTGTTGTTGTATTCGGCATAGACGGCGATGGTCGCGGTGTCGGAATTAATTTCGTTGTCGTTGAAACGCGATTTGAGGTGGTTGACCAAAACTTTGCCGTTGGGAAGCACCAGTTCGGTTTTGATTGAGGCGCTGCCCTGAGAAATCCGCTGTTCGCGCATATTCAGAAAATCTTTGTCCGAGACGGAGAAAGCAACGCGAATCGGGTCGGTTTGGACAATGCGGGCCAGGTTCTGGGTGGTGGAATTGACATAGTTTCCTTCGGTAACCAGAGCCTTACCGATGTAGCCGGTAATCGGCGCCTTGATTTCGGTATAGTCCATGTCGATTTTGGCCAGTTCAAGGTTGGCTTCGGCCTGTGCAACGGCCGCCTTGGCCTGCAGGTAGTTGCTTTCCGAAGTGTCCAGCGTGGCTTTGGAAGCGTAGTTCTGGCTGCTCAGCGATTTCTGTCGTTTATAGTCGCGTTCGGCGCGAACCAGATTGGCTTTGGCGCTGTCCAGTTCGGCTTTGCGGAGTTCGACGGTTGCCAGATAACGTTTCTGTTCAATAACGAACAAAATGTCGCCCTCGTTAACCAGAGAGCCTTCCTGGAACAGGACTTTCTCGACGTATCCCGTAACCTGAGGGCGCAGGTCAACCGCCTTGATGGCTTCGACATGGCCGATGTAGCTCTTTTTGGGGGAAATGTTGCGCTGTTGAACCTGCTGAACCAGAACATAGGGATCGCCGGCGGCGGCTCCCATCATCGGCATCTGCGGGGTCAGCCGGCTTTTCAGATACCAGCCTGCGGCTACGCATAAAAGCAGAACAGCGGTTTGTTTGAGAATTTTTCTATTGCTTACCTTACCTAATTTCATTTTCAGACCTTTCGTCCTTCAGAGCTTTTACTATTAAATCGAAACTTGTGCAAAACAAGTGCGGAAAATTTACCAGAGAATTGCTGCTTATGGCATAGGAAAGCATACCCTGCCATAAACTGAAGATGGTTATGACTGTATCGTTGATGTTCAAGTCTGCAGATATTTCTCCACTTTTTTGCGAATTAGTCAATGCCTGTCTGATGATATTCAAAGGAAAATCGCGAATTTCCTTGACTGAACTCCCGATGTGGGTAAACAGGGTTTCGGACCATTCCATCTGGAAAAGCATGAAAAACATGAATTTCCGGTAGTTGGGATTGTCGCGCACCAGTTCGGCGAGGCAGTTGAAATGGGCGCGCAAATCGCTGAGCGCATTGACAACCGGAACTTTGCGGGCAATTGCCTCGTTGGTGCGGTTGAACGACTCTTTTATCAGTGCGGCGATGATGTCCGGCTTGTTGCGAAAATGCCAATACACGGCTCCTTTGGTAAGGTTGATGCGTTTGGCTATCTCGTCAAAGGTTGTTTTGGAATAACCTTTTTCATAAAATATATCAAGCGCGGAAAACAGAATTTCCTGTCGTGTCTTCTCGGCCTCTTCCTTGGTTCTTCTGGGCATATTTCTACCGTTTTGCTGTTGTTTTATATATACTTTCCGGTAGGTATGTATAACAAGATCATTTTAATTTGCAAGTTTTTTTTGCAAAGAAAACAGAGATTTTTTTATTGCTTCCGGCAGCCGGAGAAGATGTCGAGCGCAGGTTCGTAATCGATGGTTTCGATACCGGCCAGCCCCAGAACGGAATGGAAAAGGTTGTCGTGCGAATGCGGCTGTCCGGCGGCTTTATTCAGGCAGTTGCGGTTGATGCCGAAGGCCCGGGCCGAACTGTCGGGAAGCCAGACCAGCATCGGAATTTCCTTTTGATAAGCCGGTGCTGTTTCATATGGCTGGGCGTGGAGATAAATGCCGTTCTCTCCCAAAGATTCGCCGTGGTCGGAAGCATAGAGGAGCGCGACGTTGTATTCGCCGGACAGGGCGGTTAGTTCGTCCATGACTTTGCTCAGAAACATGCTTGTGTAATAGACGGTGTTGTCATAAACGTTGACCAGTTCTTCGGCCGAGCAGCGGCTGAGGTTTTCGGTCTTGCAGACAGGCGACCAGCGGGCGGCCTCTGCGGGATAATGTTCAAAATAAGCCGGACCGTGGCTGCCGGTCTGGTGCATGACGACGAGGATGTCCTTGCCTGTTTGGCGGACTTTGGCGGAAAAGTTGGTAAGCATTATTTCGTCGAGGCAGGACTTTTTCGTGCAGAAGTCTTCGATTTCGACCCGGTCGCAGTTGTTTTTGCAGCCGGTGTTGTTTTCGCGCCAGAGAACCTTGTAGCCGGCTTTCTGCAGTACGTCGAGCAGGTTCTCGGTATATTCTTCGGAGCCGACTTTAAAGTTTTGGCGGCCGCTGCGCGAGAACATACAGGGAACAGCGACGGCGGTAGAGGTGCCGCAGGCGGCCGTATCGCCGTAATAGACGATTTCCCGGCGGTGCTTGTCCAGCGGTGCGTTGGTCGGGCGGGCGTAGCCGCCGAGCGAAAAGTTGGCGGCTCGGGCGGTTTCGCCGACCACGAGGACAAACAGGTTCTTCTTGCCGTTGTTCCAGTAACGGTTCAATTTGGCGTCGTCGGCTATCGTAACGAACGGATGGTCCGACTTGCGTCGCATTTTCCAAACCGAAAGCGAGGCGCTGACGTAATTGACCGGGATCAGATAATATTTGGCGTCGCGGTGGTTGCGGAAGAATTGTTCGGTTGTCGTGTAATTGCCGAGCATGACGGCAGCGCAAAGGGCTGCCGAAGCGGCGATGACGGCTGCGGCGGAAAGCAATCCCCGTTTGAGGTTTCCGTAATCAATCCGGATTTTCAAGATTATCAGAGCCGGCAAAATGCCGAGCAGGACAAGGAACGTCAGCAGTTTCAGCCCCAGAAGGTCCTGAACTTCATAGATGTCGGTTTGGACGACGTTCAGAAGCATAATCTTGTCAATCGGCGTGTTATAAGCGCTCATAAAATAAAAAACCAGCGCGTTCAGAATACAAAAGAAGATTGCCAGCGGTTTGGCAGTATATCTGTTGAAGAGAAGCGATACAGCCGCGCAAAGCAGCGTAAAGGCACAGAAAAGTCCGCCGGCGACAAACGAAACCGACGGGGAGATGCTCCACAGTTTGCGGGCGAAAGGCAGGTTATAGGCGGCAAGCAGAAACAGTGCGAAAAGCAGGTTGAAACGAAGGCCGGAGATGCAAAGCCACGGTTTGGTTGAGAAAATCGTCTGCAGATATTTGGGCATTTCAGTTCTTTCGGTCGTAGAGTTAGAAAAGTTCTCCCTGATGGTCGTCATTTAACACGGCCAGGGCTTCTTTGACAATGGGAATGGTTACGGCGCGTTTGCGGGCCAGCGAAATGCTGTCGGTTTCGGCAACGAGTTTGCGGGCAAAAGCATAGGAGCGCTGCATATTGGCAATGATATAGTTGAGCACTTCCTGCGAAATGACAACCTGCCGGTCGTTGAACAGCTTGACGATCAACGCCTGCAGCAATTCGTCGTTCGGTTCGCGAATTTCCACCGAGGGAACGATGTTCAGTCTTGAGCGCAAATCCGGCAGCGCAATGCGCAGGCGGGCGGGAGCGATTTCTGAGGTAAAAAGGATATAGCCGTTTTCGTTGCGGTACTGATTGTAAAGATGAAACATCGCTTCGTTGTCGATGTTGTCGTTCATATCTTCGACAATCAGGCAGGGATGCTGTTCGAACAGCCGCAGGGTTTCCGTTCCGACTTCCGAGGCGCGAACGCGGGGAATTTTATACGGATAACGGGTTTTGACGGATACGTTGTCAGAGAATATGTGAGCCAGATGACTTTTGCCGCAGCCGGCCGGGCCATACAGGCAGACGGCGAAAAACGGCCAGTCGGGCCAGTTTTCGACATAGGCAAAGGCTTCGGCGTTGCAGGAGGCGACCATGAAGTCCTCCTTGCCGAGAAACGGTTGGTGTTCGAAAGCCAGCGGCAGCTGTCTGATGTCGGTGTTTTTGTTCATCTTTTATCCGTCAGTTTCTGCTCAAAACGTCAAAAACCTTTTTGGTCAGGTCGCCGAGGCTGAATGGTTTGGCCAGAAAGTCAAAATCCTGCGAGCCGGCAAGTTCGCGGCGGGCAATTTCTTCCGAATAGCCGGAGGCCAAAATAATTTTGACGGCGGGAATCTGTTCGCGGACGCGGGCGGCCAGTTCGGCGCCGTTAATGCCGGGCATTACCATATCAGTTATCAGCAGGCCGAAGTTTTTGTCGTGCTCCAATTGTTCTAACGCATTCTCGGCCGAATTGCAAGCGACAACGTCAAAACCTTTTTTCTTTAAAGCACGAACGCCGAAAGCCCGAACCGAATCTTCGTCTTCGACGAAGAGAATGCGGGTTGAGGCGGCGTCCGGATTTTCCCGGACGCTGCGGTCAATGGCCGAAACGTTCAGGCCGAATATCAGTTTCTGGCTGACGGCGACGGGAGAGGTAATTTTTTCCTGAACGGTCAGAACCGGCGAACCGTCTTTGGCTTTGACTGTGTCTTGTTCGTCGCCGCGTTTTTCCTCTTCATCGTCGACGGCGGCGTCAAAACGCGGCAGATGAATGGAGAAGGTGGTGCCTTTGCCGACAATGCTTTCGACTTTGATGAAGCCTTCGGTCTGGCGGACAATGCCGTAGACCATGGCCAGACCGAGGCCGGTGCCGGAGCCGACGACGTTTTGTTTGGTGGAGAAGAAGGGTTCAAAGATGCGGGTAAGGTTTTCAATCGGAATGCCGCAGCCGGTGTCTCTGACGTCGATAACCACAAATTCGCCGGGTTTGATTACGTCGGCGCCGAACCGGTAAGGTTCGGAAAGCGTTTCGGTGCGGGTGGAAATGCTGAGCGTGCCGCTGCCGTTCATGGCGTCTTTGGCGTTGACGGCCAGGTTGATTATGACCTGCGAAAACTGAACCGGATCAACGCGGATATATCCCAGGTCGCTGCCGTGGTAAAATTCAAGCACAATCTGTTCGCCGAGAATCCGTTTGAGCATATGGCTGAGTTCAACGAAGTTTTCGGTAACGTCAATCAGTTTCGGTTTCAGGGGTTGTTTGCGCGAGAAAGCCAGCAGCTGGCGAACCAGCCCGGCGGCACGATTGGCGTTTTGCTTGATTTGGATCAGGTCGGTAAAGGACGGATCGCCGACGCCGTGACGTTGAAGCAGCAGGTCACAGAAGCCGATCATGGCGGTCAGCAGGTTGTTGAAGTCATGGGCGACGCCGCCTGCCAGCTGGCCCATGGCCTGCATTTTCTGAGCTTGGGCAAACTGCATCTCCAGCGTTTTTTGTTTGGTGGCGTCAATCATATACAGAACCAAACCGTCGATTTCGCTGATGTCGAAAGAATAGAAACGGCGCATCGGGCTGATGTAGAGCTGAATGATGCGTTCTTCGCGGCCGAGACTGACGTGGACGTCCAGCGAAGCCGAGGCATCGGCGGAAGCGTAAATGGCGGCAAACTGTTTTTTTAGTTCGGCGGCGTCTTCGGTTTTGACATAGTCAAAGATGCTTTTGAGCAAGATGTTTTCCTTGGCAGCGCCAAGAAAACTCCGGACTTTGGCATTGCAGTCGGTTATTTGACCGTCGCGGTTGATGAAGACGATGCCGACCGGCGCGTAATTGAAAAGCCAGCTGATTTTATCCAGCGAAGCGCTGAGTTCTTTTTTGACGTCGCGGTCGGACGGAATGCCGGCAACGGCAACGCCGCGAATCTTGTACTCCCGGTTGCCGCGGAAACTTTCCTGAGCGACGAAACATTCGACCGTTTCATGTGCGGTGCTGACAAAAAACAATCTCCCTGACCAGGTCGTGTTCTGCGGCGTTTCGACGTTTTCACCCAGATATTTGCGGAAATCGGTGCCGATAAGGTCTTCGCGGGCAACGCCGACAATGCGGGCAAAGGCGTGATTGGCGTATTCGATTTGAAAATCGCGGGTGCAGGTATAAAGCCCGACCGGGAGATCGTCGAGAAAGTCGTGAAGGTTTTTACGCTCTTCCTGAAAAACGTGCTCCATGTTTTTGGCGGCGGTAATGTCCTGAAAATTCCAGTATAGATAGGTGTCTTTTTTGATTGCTTTAATTGAAAAAGGGCCTTCGAAAATGTCGGTTTTTTTCAAAAATATCGGTCGGACGGTAATTTCGAACCATTCTTCGTCGGCAAAAATTCTGTCCCGGTCATGGTGCAGATTTAACGCCAGCGTGACTTTTTCGGCGGCAAGGTCGCGGCAGGCGGTTTGCAGGCGGTAGAAAGCCGCTTTGTTGAGACGGTTTTCGCTGAGCTGCTTCTCCAGATATTCGAGAATCGGTTCGTTTTTGAGCAATTCTCTGGCGACGTCGTTCTGAATGACCGGTTCTCCGGCAGCGTTGTCAATCCGGCGGGCTTTGAAGTCGTTTTTGATAATTTCGTTGGCAAAACCGCCGTAGCTGATGGCTTCTTCGCCGGCACGAAGGGTTTTAATGGTAAGCGCAAGACAGAAAATGCACAGTATCAGCATGGACAGAATCAGATAAAGGTAATATTCCGGGTATACCATAAACAGGATTATCGCCGCGGCGAGGGCGATAAGCGAATAGGCAAGCTGCAGCAAACGCTTTTGCAGCAGTTTATCGGGCCTGTGGGTTTTTAAGCTGCATAACATATCCAATTACCTCGGCAACGGCCTTGAAGTGTTCGGCCGGAATCGATTGATCCAGTTCTACGGAAGCGAAAAGCGCGCGCGCCAGCGGCGGGTTCTCGACAATGGGAATGTCGTGTTCTTCGGCTATTTCCCTGATGCGCAGTGCCAGATTGTCCAGACCTTTGGCAACGACAACCGGCGCGTCCATTTTTTCCATTTTGTATTCCAGGGCGACGGCATAGTGCGTCGGGTTGACGATAACCACATCGGCGCGAGGGACGGCATCCATCATGCGGTGGCGGGCACGTTCCATGCGCACCTGACGGATACGCGATTTGACCAGCGGGTCGCCTTCCATCTGTTTGTATTCGTCTTTGACTTCTTGTTTGGTCATGCGCAGTTTCTTCAAATGCTGGTATTTCTGATAGGCGTAGTCGGCAACGGCGATGACCAGAACGGCGATAACTACCGTAAAAATCAACAGTACCACAATTTTATGGATAAAAGATAAAATTGCCATGGTTTCCATGCCCGGCATCAGGTTGACCTTTTCCAGATAAGGGCGGATGACGAGAACGCCGATAAATGCGATGACGGTAATTTTGATGATGCCTTTTAAGCTCTCGACGATTTTCTTCATGTTTATAAACTGGGTCATTGCCGCAAAGATGTTCAGCTTGTTCCAGTTCGGTTCCAGTTTTTTCGGTGCGTAGACGAAACCGGTCTGGGCAACGCTGGCAAAAATGCCGAGCACCATGAAAATGGCAAAGGGAATGCCGAGAATTTTCATCAGGGCAATGACCGTATTGTAAAGCAAGAGTCTGATGTGGCGTCCGTCGGTGGGAATGGCGTCCGGATTTTCGACGAATTTGAGCGAAAACATATAGAACCATTTGAACATCAGCGGCAGCACCAGCCAAATGACGAACAGCATGCCGAGCAGCATGATAAAGCTTTTGGCGTCCTGAGAGATGGCAATGTCGCCTTCTTCTTTGGCCTTGCTTATTTTTCGTTCCGACGGTTCTTCCGTTTTTGAGGCTTCGTCATCATCTTCGGCAATCATGCTCAGCTCCCGGAAACAAATTTCATCAGGCCGCCCTCATAATATTTGACGAACCAGAGAATCATTATCGGCGTGGTTATAAAAAGCAGTCCCAGTCCCAGATAAATCTGCAAAGGCAGGGAGAGGAAAAAGATGTTCAACTGCGGCATCAGGCGCGAAACGAGCCCCATGCCGACATAAAAGACGATTGAAAAAGCAATGAACGGCGAGGCGATTTTGAAGCCGATGACAAAACTTGCGTTGACGGTCTGGCTCATGAAGTTGGAGAAGTCGCCGAGCGGCAAGGGCAGGCCGACCGGAAACAGTCGGTAACTGTCGACGACCGCGGAAAGCATCAGATGATGCAGGTCGGTGATGAATATGACGGTCAGGGCAATGATGCTCAGGAACGTTTCCAGGACGATGCTCTGTGTCTGGAACGTCGGGTCGAAAATCTGGGCGTTGGAAAAGCCGATGGCCTGTCCGGCAAAGTTACCGACGAGACTAAGCGCGGCATAGAGCGCCTGCATGAACAGTCCCATGAACACGCCGCAGGTAATTTCGAACAGTGCCAGCCGCAGAAAGTCAAGAAAATCAGCCGGCGCCGGCGGCAAAAAAACGCTCAGGAACGGTACCAGCACCACCGTTATTGCCAGAGCAATCGTAAGCCGCTGGCGTTCGGTAACGTAAGAAACCGCGAAGCCCGGCATTAACAGTATTGCCGAGCCGATACGCAGAAAGACGAAGATAAACTGATAAATTTCCAGATTCAGGAGCTGGGTCATTGCCGTCATCCGCCGTTGACTATCTTGTCAAACAAAGTGTCGGAAAGCATCCGCATTTGGTTGAGCATAAACGGAAAAAGCAGGATAAGCGTGAAAAAGACGCCGAGAATTTTCGGGACAAAAGCCAGCGTCATTTCCTGAATCTGGGTCAGAGCCTGAAAAATACCGATTATCAGACCGATGAACAGTGCAACCAGCAGTACCGGGCTGACGACTTTTATCAGCGTGAAAATCGCTTCGCGGGAAATGTCCAAAACTTCTACTTCGTTCATGTCAGTCAACCTATTCTAACGGGGTTTGTTTTTCAAAGTAAACATGGTTTTCGAGGCCGGTCAGAAAAGCGCCGTCATAGCCGCTGTCGACAATGCCCTTGAAATAGAGGCCGCTGACTTTTTTCCAGTTTTCGTTCCAGTATTCGGTAATGACCGCGTCAGAATCGGTAAAGGACGCGCGAGCCAGCCACGGGGTCTTGTCAATCTGCCAGCCGTTCCTCCAATAATAGTCGCGGCGGTTGGCTTCGCTGACGTTCATTTTGGCAAAAATCAGCCGTTTGGCGCCGTTTTTCTTGAACTTCAGGCTGTCGACATCTTCTCTTGAGAGCGGTTCCCGATGGCGGAAAAAAGGCTCAATGACGACAATGTCATAGTTAGAATCCCTGATGTCCTGCAAAAAACGTTCTTTGTCATCATAAAGACTGTCGTCAATGAAGAACGAGATGTTGGCCGCGTCGGCAACTTTGTAGATGTTGCGGGCATTTTCGTTGATTATCGGCTGTTTTTTTATTTTGCGGAAGGCGGTTTCCGGTTTGACGAAAGCATAGAGCAGGCTGCCGAAACCTGCCGAGTTCATGATTGCTTCGTCCAGTTCCGCTTCCGAGGAACAGCTGTCGATGGAAATGATTTTCAGGCCGTGTTCCTTTATATGCGGACTCAGTTTGCGGCTGCCGCAGAAACGGTTGTTGACGGCAATGCCGCTGAGATGCCGTCCGTAGTTTTCGGCAGAGGCGGAATAAGCCAAATCCGGTTCGGTTTGTTTCAGATGCGCCAGGAAGACCGGGTCGTCGGCATTAATGCCTTTGCGCCGCGCCTCGTTGTAACCGTCAAGATGGTATTCCCACAGGCTTTTGTGCAGAAGCTCCTCTCCTTCGTGGGCGATAATTTCAAAGTTCTTGTTTTCGGCTTTGGCAAACTCGGCCAGGGCCACAACGTTATCACGCATGGCTTTGCGATAGTTGACGATAGTTTTCGGCGCGACCTTGATGTCCAAAATCTGCTCTTCGTAGGTATAGGGGTTGGCTGACGTAAAACCGTACAAACCGGCATACGCACTTGCCGAGAAGGCAAGTGCGGTAATAAAGCCGGTTAACGTTATGTATGGTCTACGTAATGACATCGGGTTGCTGTTTTCCTGTGCGGGGTTCGATTTCGGCAATATCCGCAGCAATTTTGGCAATGTCTTTCAGCATTGTCAACGGTTCTTCGCGGAGTTTGTCTTTTTCGAACTTTTCCATGTAAACGCGGAGCGTGGCGCCGCTGGTGCCGGTTCCCGAGAGACGGTAAACAATTCGCGAACCGTCGGCGAATTTGACGACCAGACCGTTTTTGGTCGAAGAACCGTCAACCGGGTCGTTGTAAACAAACGGGGCGGCTTCGCTGACTTCAAAGCTGCCGAACTTTTTGCCGTTCAGTCCCGGAAGCCTGTTTTCCAAATCGGCCATCAGTTTGTCGGCAACGTCTTTGTCGATGCCTTCGAAGTCGAAACGGATATAATAGCTGCGGCCGTATTTTTTCCAATGGTCGACGGTAATTTCCTCAACCGATTTACCCGTGGCGGCAATAATGCTCAGCCAGAACAGAATGGCCCAAATGCCGTCTTTTTCGCGGATATGGCTGGAACCGGTACCAAAGCTTTCTTCGCCGCAGAAGGTAATGCGGTTGGAATCCATCAGGTTGACAAAGTATTTCCAGCCGGTCGGAACCTCGTAGCAGTCCATGCCCAGCGCTTTGGCCGTGCGGCAGACGGCCGTAGACGTCGCGGCAGATTTGGCCACGCCGTAAATGCCGTTTCTGTAAGCCGGAATCAGTTTGTAGTTATCGGTAATAATCGACAGGCTGTCGGAAGGCGAGACGAAAAATTTTCTGCCCAGAATCATGTTGCGGTCGCCGTCGCCGTCATTGGCAGAACCGAAGTCGGGTGCGTCGTCGCCGTACATGATGCCGATGAGTTCCTTGGCATAAACCATGTTCGGATCCGGGTGCAGGCCACCGAAATCCGGTTTGGGAACGGCATTGATGACCGATCCCGGCGCGGCGCCGAGGATTTCTTCAAAAATGCGTTTTCCATAAGGGCCGGTAACGGCGTTCATGGCGTCGAACTTCATGGTAAAACCGGATTTGAAAAGCTTTTTCAGCGCTTCAAAGTCGAAAATCCCTTCGAGCATTTCGACATAGTCCTTAATCGGGTCGATGACTTCAATCGTCATGTTCTCCAGTTTCTGAACGCCGATTTTGCCAAGGTCGATGTCGGGTGCTTCGAGAATCTTATATTCGCTGATGGTTTGAGAGTTTCTGTAGATGGCATCGGTAATCGATGTCGGAACCTGACCGCCGGTTTCGTCGGAATACTTCACGCCGAAATCGTTGTCGATGCCGCCCGGGTTGTGGGAAGCGGAGAAGATAAAGGCGCCGTTGGTTTTGTTCTTGAGCAGAACGTTGGAACCGGCCGGCGTTGACATGAAACCGTTCTGGCCGATGATGAGTTTGGCTACGCCGTTGGCCGCGGCCATTTTGATAAATTTCTGAATGGCAACGTCGTTATAATAACGGCCGTCGCCGCCTACTACATAGGTTTTGCCTTCTACGCCGCCAATGGTATTGAAAACGGTTTGAATGAAGTTTTCAAAATAGTTGGGCTGCATCATGACTTTGGTTTTTTTGCGCAGGCCGCCGGTACCCATTTTCTGGTCGGTGTAGGGGGTAGTAGTAACTGTTTTTATCATACTCTCTCCTTTTAATACGTTTAATAATTTTATGTCAGGAGTTTATCACTATAAGGATTAAACTCAAGTCTAAACATAGTTATCAAATGTTTATTTTCGAGAGAGCGCGGCGCGGAGTTCGTCGATGAGTTCGGGCAGGTAGGGAAGGTCGGAGGTTTGGGTCGAAAAGTCGGACAACAGTTTCAGACGTTCGGCAATTTGCGGGCTGTCGTCATCGATGCCCGCGGGCAGGCCGAGCAGGCGAAGGGCTTCGCCGCGGGTATAGGGGCGGTTGAGGCGCCGGTCGTTTTCCTGCTGCCGGTTCAGCCGGCGGCGCAGGTCATTAACGATAAAAGGCGAAACCGGCATGACAAGATTTTTGCACAGTGCTTTGTAATATGCCAGAAAAACCAAAATGGCGGCGATTGCGGCCAGGGGCCAGATTTTGTGATGAGAATGGAACATGAGGGCGGCAAAGCCGAAGTAAAAGGCAAATCCCCAGAGCAGATTACTGTCGGCTTGCGACGGAATAAAAAAGTTGCGCTGCCGGACGCTTCCGGCGGCAAAACGGTTGAGAAAGCGCCCGAGGACGTAACCGCAGGCAACGACAAACATCAGCAGGCTGAGTTCTTTCATCTTTTGTTCCTATTCGGGGCAGATGAATTCGGCCAAAGCGCGAATCTCGCGTTTGGCGGCAATGTGGGAAACGCTCATTTTGAAACGCAGGTCGGGGTGCTGCATATCCAGAACCGTCAGCCCTTCAAGAAACAGTTCGCGGTAAATGACGCGGTCTTTGATAATTTCGGCCAGACGGAAACCGTAAAGTTTGGACATTTTTTCAAGATACTTGAAAACGGTTTGTTTGTTGCGGGAGTTGTATGACGACAGCTTGTTGCCGACGACGATCCAGTTCAGGTACGGTTTGCCGAGCGAGGCCAGGTATTTTTTCACTTCCCAGATGTAGTTGGCGTAATGACCGGGCTGGCCGATTTTTTCGTTTTCGAAGTCGATGTCGGCCAGAACGTTTAAGTCAATCAGACTGTCGGAAATCGGCGTAATCAGCGTGTCGGCGAAGCGGTGCGCTTCTTCAAAAAGATAGTTTTTGGTGCCGGGGGTGTCGATGATGACCGCGTCGTAATTGTCGAGCAGTTTGGATATCTGCATGCGGATATTGGCGCGATCGGCCGGAATCAGGCCGTAATCTTCCTGCGGCGAGAATTTGTAGTGAACGGGTATCGGCAGTGAGATTTTATGCCGGGCGCAGAAAGTTTCGCGGTTTTCGAGATATTTGGAGAGCGTTCCCTGACGGCCGTCCATGTCGACCGTGGCGACAGAAAAACCTTCCTGCATCAGCTTGATGGCCAGATGCATGGAAATAGTGGATTTGCCGGTGCCGCCTTTTTCGTTGCTGATAACGATAACGTGGGCTTTTTTCTGAATCGGGTCGTTCATGGTTTAATACTGCTGCTGATAACGATTGTGCGCCAAAATAAGCTGTTTGTTTTCCTGTTGTGCGACCACTATACAGGATTTGTTTGATTTTTTCAAACTTTTACAGGCCGCGTCGGCTTCGTTCTTTGCAAAACCGGTAATTTTGGAGCGGTAGATGATGGCCGCGCCTGTGGATACGGGTTCAATGTCAATCGGTTTGTCGGCCAGTTTGCGCGAAGCTTTCTTTTTTATCTCAAGCGCATAGTTGCGCGCTTTGGCGTAGTTTGAAAAAGCGCCGACCTGAATGTCCCAGAGCTTGGGGTTTGGTGCGTTTTTTTCCAGCGAGGCAAGTTTTTGTTCCGGTTCGGAGCCGATGTTTTTTTCTTCCAGTTCGGCATACATGCTGGACGTGTTGACTTTGTCGTTTAAGGCCAGCTTGCTCAGCCCCTTGCTCATCATCTGGGCGACTTTTCTGTCGCGCTCGCGGGCGGTATTGTGACCCATGGTTACGGCAATAACGCGGTGGCCGTCGCGTTCCGCCGAAGTGATGATGTTATAGCCGGAAGCGTTGGTAAATCCGGTTTTCAGACCGTCAGCACCTTCAAAGTTTTTGAGAATGTGGTTATGCGTGTAAATAGTTCGGCCGTCGTAGGTAAATTTTTTGGCGGAAAACCATTTGTAGTACTGCGGAAAATGGTGGTACATGGCGGCGGCCAGCAAGGCCATGTCGCGCGCGGTGGTTTTCTGCTGTTTGTTGGGCAGGCCGGAGGCGTTTTTGAAAGTGGTGTTTTTCATGCCGAGTTCGCGGGAAACGCGGGTCATCGATTTGGCAAAATTTTCTTCGCTGTAACCGAGACCTTCGGCCAAAACCGTAGCGCAGTCGTTGGCAGATTTGACAATGACGGCCATGATGCAGGTTTTAACGTCAATACTTGAACCGGCGCGGAGGCCGAGTTTGGACGGCGAACGGTTGGCCGCATGCCGGGAAACGGGAAGTTTGTCGTCAAGTTTGATTATGCCTTTTTCCAAGGCGTCGAAAGTGATGTAAAGCGTCATGACTTTGGTCAGGGAGGCGGGATAGCGCAGCGTGTCGGCCGCGGAAGAGGACAAAACCTCGCCGGACGCGGCGTCGATGGTAATTGAAGAAACGGAGGCTCCGGCTTCGGGGGCAGAATATGCGGCAAAACCGAGCATGAGCAAAGCATACCCGAAAACGCGCCGTAATTGCCTGTGAAAACTGCTTTTCATCTTTTTTCTTTCTCTTTTTCTGGAGTTATTTGTACTAATTTTATAAAGAAAAAGAAAATAAATTATTAATTTTTGCCGTTGATAATTAGTTTTAGAATAAATAATTTTTTTGCGCTTTTTGTCTTGACTTTAAGTAAGATTGTTTGTAAAAACGCATAAGTCCGATGGCGAACTTAGCTCAGTTGGTAGAGCCCCGGTTTGTGGTACCGGTTGTCGTGGGTTCGAGTCCCATAGTTCGCCCCAGATTAAAAAAGCACCTGTTAAAAGGTGCTTTTTTTGTGCGAACTCCGGTTTGTTCTCAAAACAAACCGGTATGGGACTATCTAGCTTGGTAGGTCAGCCTAAAGCTGACTAACAGCGCGTCGGTCACTTGGCTTGTAGCGCTTGTTGCGCATAATTTTATGCTTACTCGCGAACAAGCCGGCGCCTGTCGGCGAAAAGCAACCGGAGCAGCGGTTGCTTTTCTACTCCAGCCCATCGTTCGCCCCAGATTAAAAAAACACCTGTTAAAAGGTGCTTTTTTTGTGCGAACTCCGGTTTGCCTTGAAATAAAAAAACAGCATTATCTGGAGATAACGCTGTTTTTTCTTTAGGATATTAGCTGAAAGCTAATGCTACGCGGTCATCAATGTTGGTATCATCCTTATGTCCCCAACCACGGTAGCCATTTTCCAGATTGAAACAAAAGGCACCGGCCCGATAATATACCTCAGAGCACCAAATGCACCCCTGGTAACCGTCGGCGTCAATGCCGTTTTCTTTTAATACGGCAATTGTGGTTGCGTATTTTTCTCTTTCCTCGTTATTCCAATGCTTGTTCAAAACATCTTGGGACGGAAGAACACCCGGCTTGCCGTTGAAAGTCATCTTTTCGGCAAACTTTTTGACTTTTCCCCATGTGGTCTCTGAAACATTGTTTCCCGAACCGCATGTCAAGGCAACCATCACGCCGGAAAGAAGCCGGATGCCCCAGAGTTCATGTTTGCGGCTCAAATTCAATCCGTTTTCAACGGTTAGTATATTGCCGCGGCGATACACCAAAGGCAGTTCCGTCGGTATCAAACCGGCAGGGCTTTTACTGCGGTTGTTAACCCAGTTTATCAGTTCTTTGTCGCTGATGTTCAGTTCCGAAAGAACTTTTTCCAATTTTTCAAATTTTGTTTCCATAACATAATAAGTATTTTGATAACGTAATAAACAATTTCATAAATAAGTTCTTTATCTATAATATTCGGTTGACGAGAAGTCAATTTTTTTGTCAATCAAAACAGCGATTTCATTGTCATAAGGCGGTTGACAATATGGAAAAGGTATGCTATTTATAATGTATAAACAATTGAACAATTATTTAATCGTTAGTAGTGTTGGAGAGAAGAAATGAAGAAGACTTTTGTATTGGCTGATTTGGACTGTGCCAACTGTGCGGCAAAAATAGAGAACGCTGTTCGGGAAATTGAAGGCGTAATTTCAGTTTCGGTTTCCTTTATGAGCGGAAAGCTGGTTTTGGAAGCGGAAGAAGAATATTTTGAGGAAATTCTTGATGCTGCGGAGAAGTTGATTGCCAAAGTCGACAGCGACGTTACTCTGGTTCGATAGGCAGGAGTTTGGGCATGAAGCAGAAAAGACAGCTTTATAAAATTATTGCCGCAGCCGTTTTGTTCGCGTCGGCTTTTATGCTGCCGGTTTCCGGTTACTGGCGCTTGGCTGTCTGGTCTGCCGCATATCTCATCGTCGGGCTGCCGATTGTGCGCAAGGCATTCAGAAACATCGGCCATGGACAGGTTTTTGACGAGAATTTTCTGATGACAGCGGCAACGGCCGGCGCTTTTGCCTTGGGAGAATATTCCGAAGGCGTGGCCGTGATGCTGTTTTATCAAATCGGCGAATTGTTTCAGTCCTATGCGGTCAACAAGTCGCGCAAGTCAATTACAGCGTTGATGGACATTCGTCCCGATTATGCCAATATCGAAAGGGACGGCAAGGTTGTCAGGGTGAATCCTGAGGATGTGCGTCCGGGTGAAGACATTATCGTGACGGCCGGAGAGAAAATTCCGCTGGACGGCCGGATTGTCGAGGGTTATTCGCTGATTGATACGGCGGCGATTACCGGCGAATCGGTACCTCGGGAAGCGGCCGTCGGCGACGAGGTTATCAGCGGCTGCATTAATTTGAACGGCCGGCTGAAAATAAGGGTTACCCGTGATTTTGGCCAATCGACGGTGGCTAAGATTTTGGATTTGGTTGAAAATGCCAGTTCCCAAAAGGCTTCTGTTGAGAACTTTATTACCCGTTTTGCACGCTATTATACGCCGGCAGTGGTCTTTCTGGCTTTAGCAATTGCGGTTTTGCCGCCGTTGCTGGTTGATGGCGCGGTTTTCAGCGACTGGCTGTATCGGGCGCTGACTTTTCTGGTCATATCATGTCCGTGCGCATTGGTCATTTCCGTTCCGCTGGGGTTTTTCGGCGGTATCGGCGCCGCTTCGCGCAGCGGGATTCTGGTTAAGGGAAGCAATTATCTGGAGGCTTTGGCAGCAACCGAAATTGCGGTTTTTGACAAGACCGGCACTTTGACAAAGGGCTGCTTTGAGGTTAGCCGGGTACAGGGTGATGGCATTGACGATGACGCGTTGCTGGAAATGGCTGCGCTTGCCGGCGGCAATTCAACGCATCCGGTTTCACAGTCAATCCGCAAGGCATACGGTAAGGAAATTGACCTGAGGCGGGTGGCTGATTTTGAAGAACTGTCGGGTCGCGGTATTAAGGCCACAATCGGCGGTAAGACGGTTTTGCTCGGCAATAAAAGGCTGTTGGACGAGTATGGGATAAAATTTAATCCCGTAAACGGAGCCGGAACGGTTGTTTATGTTGCGGAAGAGGGAATTTTCAGAGGCTTTATCCTGATTGCGGACGAGATAAAGCCCGACGCGCCGGCAGCGATTGCGGCTTTGAAAAAAGCGGGTATCAGGGAGACGGTCATGTTGACCGGCGACAATGCCGCGGCTGCGGAAAATGTTGCGCAAACACTGGGTTTGGATAAGTTTTTTGCCAATTTGCTGCCGGCACAGAAGGTCGAAAAGGTTGAGGCGCTGATGAAAGACAAAAGCGCCGGCGGAAAACTTGTTTTTGCCGGCGACGGTATTAATGATGCACCGGTGCTGGCTCTGGCCGATATTGGTATTGCCATGGGCGGCGTTGGTTCTGACGCGGCGGTTGAGGCGGCGGACATCGTGATTATGACTGACGAACCGTCTAAGATTGCGCAGGCGATTAAAATTTCACAACGAACTTTGCGAATCGTGCGGCAGAATATTGTTTTTGCGTTGGGTGTCAAGTTTTTGGTTCTGCTGATGGGTGCCGAAGGACTGGCTACCATGTGGGACGCTGTTTTTGCCGATGTCGGCGTGTCGGTTATTGCTATTGTCAATTCCATGCGTGCGTTAAAGTCTGTCTAACGGTTTTCTAAAGCGATTTGGTGCAGTCTCGCAAAATTTACATGTCGCAAGGCATACTGTATCAGCGGTTTTTCTTAAATTTTATAATTTGTTTTGCGGGCAGTTCATTTCAAAAACGTCGTCAATCATTTTGTGGATGAGGCGGGCGGGACGGGTGTCCGCGAGTTTGTAATAAACTTCCTTGCCGGCGCGTCGATTGACAATGAGGCCGGTCTGGCGCAGAATGCGCAGATGGTGGGAAACGGCGGAAGTACTCATGCCGACGGCAACCGCGACGTTCAGGACACAGGCTTCGCAGTGAGCCAGCAGCCACAGAATGCGCAGACGCGTCGGGTCGCAGAGCTGCTGAAAAATGTCGGAGGCTTTGTAAAAAGCTTCTTCGTCCGGCATGTGTTCCAAGAGCTGTTCCAGATTTCCGCCATGGTCGTGAAACTGTTCGCCGGCGGTATGGATGTGCGGTTTGTTTTCCGGCATAGTGCCTTCTTTCGTGTCAAAAAGATAATCAAAAAGCTAAACAGCAAGATATAAGATATTGCTTTGCTTGTCAATAATTCAACGTGGCGAGGCAACCTCATGGTCATAAAAGATTTTGAGAAACGCTGCAAGATTTTCGGCTTCGATGACCGGGCGCAGGTTAATACGGTCGGTAACCGAATAAACATTTTCGGCGCCGTCGTAAAGCAGGATGTTTTCCGATATGCGGCCGATAACCAGTTTGCGGATGAAATAGTCGTAATTGAGATAATATTCGTTAACGGTTATGAGATTCGGAAAAGTGTAGTTCTTTTTTTCACGGTAATGGGGGATTGAGCCGTAAAATTCGATGCCGTTAAAGATGAGGCCGTCGTTTAGTTTGAGAAAATTCCGATATTCGCCGGGAATGGCGGAAAAATTTCTGGATGTGAGTTCGGCGTCAATCCTGGTCAGATTGGCGTCGACGGCCGGTTCGAAGACGACGCTGCCGGGCGATTGGCGGAAGTGGTTCAGATAACGGCTAATCATAATAAAACTTTCCTTCAAACCAGGGTAAGAAAATTTTTTTATGCAGGCGCAGAAAATTGTTTTCAATCTGCATGTCGATAATCCGATGAATGCCGGCATGATGCGGCCGGGTCTGAATCAGGCTGAAATTGTCGAAATCGAGACTGCCGCCGAAATCGGCCGGAACTTTGAGATGAATGTTGTAGTTTTCCGGAGCGAAACCTTCGCGCAGGCAGGCTATATCATCGTCATTGAGGCCTGCGCAACGGCAGTCTTCGGCGTCGGCATAGCCGACCAGTTTGAAAAAGCGGCTGCGCAGGTTATGATAACGGTCGAAAGAGCGGTTCATTTCCTGCCAGGACTGCGGCGCATATTCCTTTTCAATAATCCGGGTAGAGGCGGGCAGGCCGAATTCGGCGATTTTTTGCTTTACCGTTTCATACAAAGCTTCGGGTTCGGGGGCGGTTATTCTTTCGTCAACGGGCGTTTCGGCAATTTGAATGTCGCGGATGCGGCTTTGATAGGCCGAATAGCCGCTGCCGATGAGGTCGTTGTATGCGGCAAGCAGGGACGCGGCGTTACGGTCCGTTTTTTTCGGGGGCTTTTTTTTGACTGTCCGGTTTGACCATTCCCACATCGCATTGCTCCCGTGCCACAGTTTTATCCGTTGTCGCTTTCGTCGTCGTCGAACTCGTCGTCACCGTCGTCGGCTTCGGGGTCATAATCAATGCCGAGTTTGGCCAGCATGTCTTCGTTGATGTCTTCGCGCTGAGCGACAATCCAATCCGGAACATACGGAGACGGCGGAAGCGCCGCCAGTTTTTTCATGGTCGAGTCAAGATACCAGCGCGGAGAATCGGCCATAATCGGCCGGTCGATGAAACCCTGCATCAGTACAACCTGTTTCAGCATCGGCAGGCTCAGCAGCTGGGTCGTACTGATGACCGAGGTGCCCTGAAGCTGATAAGACACGTTTTTGGCGAACGGGTTGGAACCTTTGCCCAGGCCGCCTTCGTTTTTGGAATAGGAGGTGGTCTGCACGGTTTTGTTGCCGATCATTTTGGAAAAACGCTGGGCGGTTTGTTCGTTGTTCTGTGACAGAATGATTTTGCAGGCGGTTGTGGAAATAACCGTTTCAAGGTCGTCTTTGCCGTATTTTCCCGAAATCTGACCGAGGTCCTGTCCGATAAGCAGATAAGAAACCTTTTGTCCGCGGCCGACTGCCGGGCCGTCAATAATCGCTTTCAGTTTCGGCATCTGCGGGAACTCGTCAAGGACGAACAGGCACGGGAACGGTCCCATTTGTCCGTCGGTTTTGTTGACGAACTTCGGCGGGTTGGCAATCAGATAAGAAGACATAAGTTCAATAAATGTACCGCTGATGACGCCCAGAGCGCGCGCGTCAACCTGGTTGACCGAAAGATATACCGAAATCGGTTTCCATTCGCCGGTAATCGGATCCTTCATGCCGCGCAGGTCTTTAAATTGCAAATCGGAGAAGCTTGTTCTGGATACAACCGCCGAGTTTTTGAAAATGCCGATGCCGGCAAAACCGGTGGACAATACCGAACCGCGCTCTTTGTCCGGCATGGACGAAAGCTGGCTCAGTTCCGTGATGCAGCGCGGCGAATAGCCGAAGCGGCGGGCTTCGTCGACAGCTTCTTCCAGCATGGTGCGCATCGGGTCGGACATGGCGGCCATCTGGTCGCCTTCTTCAATGCGGCGTTTGATGTCCTGCGCCTGCTTAATCTGAGCTTCGGTAATCCATTCCAGAATCATCGCCAGGCAGGATTCATGGCCGATCCATTTTTCCGGCAGCAGCTGCCAGGTGCCGATCGGCAGGTAGTTGTCGATGGTAATGTTATTGTTGCGCAGGTTCTGAATGGCGCGCGCCGACATCGGGTCGCGCATGTCCAGATAATAGCCTTCAAGGACGCGTTTGTCCTCTTCGTCAAGCTTGCCTTCGTAAATGCGTCCGATGAAGTAGTCGTTTGCGCGGGCACGCTCGCATTTGGAAGCAATAAAGTGAATGAAGCCGGTCAGTGCGGCACGGCCGGTTTTCGACCAGTGCGGGTCGGCGCCGCCTTTGGGGTCTTCGACCAGAATGTTGCACATTGAATCGACGTACATGTCGCGATCCGGGCCGGGAGCAGGCAGGGCGTTCGGTGACAGCGGATTCCAGCTCGGGTAGTAAATTCCCTCGGCCGGATTGTCTTCCGCGCCCCAGTTGATGACAAAAACGGGGCCGTCTTTGGCGCGGGCGCCGGTGGTGGAATAGCATAGTTCCGGTTTCGGGTCGTTGACAACGATGCTCAGGCCGTGCGAGTTGAAAATGGTCGGAATGACCACGCCGACGGTTTTACCGGTGCCCGGAGGCGCGCAGCAAAGCGTGGAGAGGGTTTCCTTCAGCATCAGCAGCCGTCCTTTGTATTTGCCGACAACCATGCAGAAACCGTCAAACAGTCCCATTTTTTTGATGTCTTTATATTCGGCGATGCGGGCCGAACCGTGAATGTTGGACTGGAAACGGTAGGGGTTGGTTACCGCGCCGATGATTAAGCCGGCCGGCAGGGCGACAATCGGCAGAATCGGAAGCCAGAGGCTGACCGAAAAACTGCCGTGATATGCCGAAAGCTGACGGAACCAGTTCCAGTAGCGGGAAAACAGATATGACGGGTTGTCGAAAACGGTGGAGACGAATTTGCCGACGTCATTCAGCGAATCTTTGGAAATGCCCGAACCGATGAGATAGCCGAGCGGCATTGAAACAACCGCGAGTATGATGGTTACGATAAGGGTAATAACGACGGTCATTACCATCCACTGGACGGCGTGGTCGTATTCTTCCCATTCTTCTCCTCTTGATTTCAGAGCCATTGTTTTGCTTTTACACCTGTCTTGTTGTTATGCTATGCTGCGAACGAGTTTTTTGACCTTTTCAAATTTGTCTTTGTCAATATGCCCGCCGGCCTCTTCCAGCGTTTTGGAAAACAATTTTAGTTCCTTGGGTGTGCCCCTGTCAATCCTGGTAACGGAAATATTCATTTCGTCCCAGGTTTCAAACATGTCTTCGGCATTGATAATATTGCCTATTTGAACAACGACAAAGGCCCTTATTTCAAAATTCATGTCGGACTCGGCCAGTTTTTCGGAAAGAATCTTGCGGGCAAGGTCAACTTTGCGTACCGGCGAAATGCGATGGCTGCTTTCCGAGAACCACAGCGGTTCTTCGTCGTTGAAACGTTCTTCGTCGGCCAGCCAGTCGCCGGGTTCCTTGTCGAGCAGGCAGAGGTTTATCTGTTTGTCGGAAACGCCGATAAAGTCGATAACGCTGTTTTTGACGGTGGCGGCGGTGATGACTTCATAACCTTTTTGTTTCAGAACGTCGAGGGTGGAGTTTCCTGCCGGGCGGGCCTGTGCGGGAGACGGGGCATCATTGCGTTGGGCGTTGTTTTTTTTGTCTTTGTTGTTTTTGCTTTTGGCCGGAGCCGGTTTGGGCGCTTCTTTCGGTTCCTCTTTGGGAGTCTCATCGGGTTTGGTGTCGCTGAATTTTTTGTCGAACGAATCAAAGTCAAAATCAAAATCGTCGTCCGTATCTTCGTCAAATTTAAACAACGAATGGTCAAAGGTCGGGGAGGCGGCCGGTTCTTCTTTTTTTGCGGCGGGTTTGGCCGGTGCTGCGGGTTTGGCCGAAGCGCTCAGTACGCCGGGACGAACCGGATCGCTGTAGTCGGTAATCGGGGCGCGGGTTCCGCGCGGGCGGATTTCCTTATAGGATTTTTTCTTTTTGACGACGGGGACGCCGGCAGTTTTGGCAATAATCTTGACCGGTTTGTAAAAAAGATTGCGAAAGGCGCGCATGGGAAAAAGAATGACGTTTAAGAATATTTTTCCCCACGGGATCAGGCTCAAAGCGGCCCAGCTGGTCAGCCACAGCGGAATGAACGTAAGAATGATGAGCACAAACGCCCATTCTTTCGGATCGTCGATAACCCATCCGTCGTTCCATTTTTCCCAGGCATAGTTCCAATGTGCGGCGTTGAAAATGTCAAAGCGCCAGTTGCGGAGCATAACAACCCTTATGCCTTCCAGGAAAAAGATACTCCAGAAGCATCCGACAAAAATGATTCTTGTTAAGATGAATAAGGGTTTCAAACTGTTCTCCACATTTCCTGTTTTTCCGTCCCGCGGGCGGATTCTTCACCTTTATAACAGAGTATACTCTGAAATTGGTTAAAAAGTGTTTAGTAAATTGTTAACGCAACATTCTGTTCTGCCGCTATTTCTTTTCGGAGGCGGATATTTTCTCCTGAATCGAACGACGGATTTTTCCGGTTTCCTTTTCCCGGGGTTTGGCGCTTTCTTTCAAGCGCTGTTCAATAATTTCTTCCATATTGGGTTTGCTTTTGGCTGCGCCCATGTTTTTAAGAATGATACGCGGCGTGTTTTCGCCGTATTTTCTGATCATGCGGTTGTTATACCAGGTAATCGGAAAGAGAAGGATTTTGACAAAACTGAGACGGCAGAAAAAGCGCCAGCCCCAGAACCACAGCGGAATAAGCGCCAGCAGCATGCCGACAAAAAGGTAGTCCCTGCCGGTTTTGATTTTGCCGCCGCTTTCCCAGAAAGTGTTGATGACCTGCCAGTCGCGCATATTTAAAATGTCAAAGTTCCAGACCGAAATCATTATTATCTGAGCGGTGTAGACGAAGACGACGGTCCAGACGGCTCCGACGATTGCGGCTTTGAGTATTTTAAATAATTTTCTTATCATCTGCCTTCGGTTCCTATGCGCCCCAAAGCGGCGACGCCGGAGAGCGAGTCTGCCATGCGCTGATTGCGTTCGATGTTTTCGACCTGATGCCTTTTGTCCTTGTATATTTTGGTAAAGGTATCAATGTTTTCGTCGGTAAGGCCGAGTTTCTGTTTGAGCAGGGCGACGCGGTCGCGGCGCTCGTTGTTCTGGTCTTTCTGAACAAGGTTTGCGGCAAAGGCGCGATTGACTTCTTCCATGGAAGCGCTGCTGCCTTTGTCAAAGTCCATATCGGCAACGGCGGCTTCGTAAAGACCGCGTTTCTGTCCGGGTTCCGGCGTTGCGACCTTTTTCAGTTCGTCACTCAAAGCGACGACTTCCACGGCCAAATCGCCGCGCGGCTTTTTGTCCCTTTCGGTAAACTTGCGTTTGCTCATGGTTTTCTGCGCTTCTTTGACGGCGCTCTGAGAACTGTTAAACAGTTTGGCGGCAAGTTTTGCCGGATTACCGCCGTTGGCGGCCTCCATATCCATCCGGCGGGCAAAAAGCTGCATGGCGTGGGCTTTTTGTTTGTCAAATTCCGCCTTAAGGTCTTTGCCCTGATAATAGTCTTTGTCTTTGGCTAAGTCGAGCGTCATGCCGGCACGGGCATAGTTGGAGGCGAATTGCTCGGCGATGGCCATGTTTTCGTAAAAGTTTTTAATGCCCTGTTCGGCAACTTTGAAAAACTGCTGTTTTTCTTTTTCATCCATATTGGCGAGCAGAACTTTGGTCGAATCCGAAACCTTGGCTTCGTTGAGTTTGCCTTCCTTAATCAGTTTCAGATTTTTGAGCTGTTCTTCCTGATGTTTGTCAATCAAATCGGAATTGGCCTGTCCGGAAGAAAGGGCATGGTCTTCTATCTGGTTGTAGCGGGTTTCGGTTTCATAGGTTTTGCCTTTTTCAATCTGTTTTTCGCGCATTCTTTCCAGCATTTTGCGCTGTGCCCAGTAATAGCCTTTGTCAAGTTTGGCCGCAGTTTTGGTCCAGAGCCAGTTGGCGCCTTCCAGCAGCCAGTCCTCGTACATGTATTTGATGACGTCTTTTTCCTTAAACGGACCTTTTTTCTCCGGATCGGGATCTTGGTTTTCGTCACCGTCCTTGGAACCGGCGTCGGCAATTTTTTTGTCGTCTTTTTTCTGGTCTTCTTTGGCTTTGTTGTAGACGGCCTGTTCGTCGACAGAGAGCAATCCGCGTTTGTTCTTTTCTTCCAGAATGTTCAGGTAATCCTGCTGTTCGCTGACGGAAAGCGTATCGTAAGTCGGCGTTTCGTTAACGTTGGCCGTGTTTTCCGGACCGTTGTTTTCACTGACTTGAGCGATTGGTTCGGCGGTATTGGCATTTTCCCGGGCAACGGGTTTGATTTCGGAAACCGTCGCGGTCGGTTCCGGGCGGGGAGCCGGTGCAGGCTGCGGCGCGGTCGTGCGGGGCGTCTGCTGCGGTGTCGGGTTGGTGTTCTGGTTGTCTGCCATTATTTTTGTCCTGTCAGTCTTTTAATTGTTTACATTCTAGCACTAAAATTCTTTTTTGTCTATATTTATTATATTTTCGCTAAAAGGTTTATGCCTTTATTTTCTTAAGGTAGCTGCCAAGTTCACGATTGACGCGGATACCGTCCTGCGGCGTCGGCTTTATCAGACCGAAGAAACGGGGCTGAAGCCTGGACGTGTCAATCGGGGCGTAGACCGCGGGGTTGTTAATCAGCACCTGATAGGCGCCGTCAGGGTCTTTCTGAGCCGTTTTGAAATAGTTGTTGACGAGCCGCTCGGCGTCGACGGGGAACTTTTTCTTCCGTATGGCCTCAATGTATCGCTGCTTGCGCTCAATGCGGCGTTGGTGTTCTTCGTAAATTTCACGTTCTATTTTGCGGCGTTTGGCCTTCAGACGGCGTTCCTCCAGAGCGATTTCGCAGCCTTCCATTTCAATCAGGATTTCCACATAGGAGATGACTGCCAGCTGGAGAATTTCGTCTTCGCAGTGTTCGGCAAAGTCGAGCAGTTCTTCGTCGGAGGCTTCGGGATTAAGGCCGGCCAGTACCGAGCCGTGAACCTTGAACATAATTTCCCAGCCCTTGACGGCGTCATCGGCGATCTGCGAACCTGTCCGATATTTGTAATGCGGCGAAAGAAGCGAAGCGTCGACGCGAAAGTCAGGCGCTTCGGCGTCATTCATACTTGCCATCATAACGATGGCGTTGCTGAAGTTTTTGTAAGCTTCAAACAGGGCTTTTTCGCCCTCGTCAAGAACCGGCCCCGTATTCTTCGGAGCGGCTGCGGGCGCAGGTGCAGGTGCCGGCGGTTCTTCCGCTTTTTCTTCAAGGCCGGTGTCAACGTCTTCCAGTTCGGAGCTGATGAATTGGTTTAACAGCCGTTCAAACTCGTCGTCTTCGGCAACTTGGTCGTCATAAGACTTTGTTTCTGCCGGCAGGACGATATCTTCTTCGGGGGTTTCAACGGCGGGACTGACCGGCGCGTTTTGCGGTTTCTTTTTGAACACTTTGATTTTCTTGGGGCTGTTTTCGCTCATTTTTAACCTCTAATCAACGCGGATGGTGGAAATTTTGCGTCCGGACGCCGTATCAAGAATGATGATGCGGTCGCCTTTGCCGCCGTCGGAAATGCCGATATACAGCAGGTTGTCCCTGATTTGGATTTTCTGCAACGTGCTGCCGGCCGGTTCGCCGAGGCTGATTTCTTCCGGCAGACGCGGCGCGGAATGCGTTTTTTTGAATAAGGTTCCGAGCAGCATGAGACTGCCGAAGACCAGCAGGAAAGTAAGTATGAAAACGACGGTTTTAACCAGCTTTAATTTGTCCATGCGAATCTATCCTTGCCAAATTGCCTTTATCCATATATGTTAGCAGCTATTGGTAACTATATCGTAAATTTTTTGTTTGCGCAAACATGAATGAGGCTTCCGATAATATTTTTCTGAGCGCTCCGGTTGAACCCGAAGACAAGGGTATGAGGCTGGACAAGTTTTTGGCGCGGGCTTTTTCCGGGATTTCGCGTTCGCAGCTGCAGCGGCTGATTGCGGCTGGCTGCGTTACCTGTGACGACGATACGGTAGTTGACAATTCGTTTAAGATTCGGACGGGCGACGTTTATCAGCTTTATGTTCCCGAGGCGGTTGACGCGGAGCCGGAAGCGGAGGATATTCCGCTGGAAATCGTTTATGAAGACGCCGATTTGCTGGTGGTCAACAAGCCTGCGGGTATGACCGTTCATCCGGCGCCCGGCGCGCACAGCGGTACGCTTGTCAATGCGCTGCTCTGGCATTGCCGGGACAACCTGTCGGGCATCGGCGGCGTCAAGAGGCCGGGAATCGTTCACCGAATCGACAAGGACACGAGCGGTTTATTGGTGGTTGCCAAAAATGATTTGGCGCATCAGGGACTTTGTGCACAGTTTTTTGAGCACAGTATCGAGCGTACTTATTACGCGGTGGTTTACGGTCTGCCAAATCCGCTCAACGGCAGGATTGAAGCCAATATCGGCCGAAGCCGCTTCGATCGCAAGAAGATGGCGATATTGGAAACGGGCGGCAAGGCGGCGGCAACCAATTACAAAACGCTGGAGAACTTCAACGGCGCGGCTGCTTTGGTTCAGTGCAACCTGGAGACGGGGCGGACGCATCAAATCCGTGTGCATATGGCGTCAATCGGTTGCAATCTGGTCGGCGATCAGCTTTATGTTAAGAGTAAAAAAACTTCGCTCAAGGGGCTTGATGAGGAAACGAAAGCCTTTGTCAACGTCTTTCCGCGTCAGGCGCTGCATGCTGCGTCACTGGGGTTCGTTCATCCCCGCAGCGGCGAAAAACTGCAGTTTTTCTGCGGGTTTCCGGACGATTACCTGCTTTTGCTCGACAAGCTGCGCGGCAGCCGGATATAGAACTAAAGGATAGGTTGCTTTTAAAGGGCGTTTTCTCTAAATTGGAACGGTCAACATTTCAAGAGGAGAATCCTTATGGATAATACTTTCGCTCTTAATGGACTTGACTTCTCGCCAGAAATTAACATGGCACGCTACTTACAGAGTATCCGCAAATTTCCGATTTTGGAACAGGACGAGGAATTCGAACTGGCAACCAGATACAAGGAAACCAAGGATGAAAAAATCGCTTACAAACTGGTTACTTCGCACCTTCGTCTGGTGGTTAAGGTCGTATCCAAATATCGCGGATACGGATTGCCGCTCGGCGAAATGATTTCGGAGGGCAATATCGGCCTGCTTTATGCGGTCGACAAGTTTGAGCCGTCCAAGGGGTTTCGTTTTTCCACTTATGCTCTGTGGTGGATTAAGGCCTCGATACAAAAATATATTCTCAATTCGTGGTCGCTGGTCAAAATCGGCACAACGGCCGCGCAGAAAAAACTCTTTTTCAATCTGCGCAAAATCAAGAACAAGCTTAATTTGATGGACGACCGCGAACTTTCGCACGAGATATTGGGTAATATCGCCTCTTCTTTGGACGTTACGGTTCAGGACGTTACCGATATGAACATGCGCCTGAAGTCGCATGACGGTTCGCTGAATGCGGTTTTGGACGCTTCGTCCGAGAGCGGTACCGAGTGGATTGATTTTATTTCCGACTCAAAGCCCAATCAGGAAGAGGTTCTTGCGTACAGCGAGACAATGCAATACCGCCGCCGTCTGTTCAACGAGGCGCTCGGCTGTCTGAACAAGCGTGAAAAAGACATTTTGTTCAAAAGGCGTTTGGCCGACAAGGCGGTAACTCTTGACGACCTCAGCAAGGCCTATTGCATTTCCAAGGAACGTGTCCGGCAGATTGAGCTGAACTCGATTAAGAAGATAAGGAAGGCAATAGCTCAATAAAACTTTGTATAACGGGGAACTAATACAGGATTGGCGGGGAAAATAAATGCTCACGTATTAATACCATCCGGCCAAGTTGTTGTTTCGCAGCGCTGTTGCTTCTCACAACAACAAGTTTCATTACATTTCGGCAACAAAATAGTCCACCGGACTATTTTGTTGCCGTAGGATTCCGCTTTATTTTCCCTAAATCCTTATTTTTCCTTTTTTAATCTTTTTGGCGGTCAATGAGTTCGGTGCCCCAGTCTTCGGCCAGATGCGTCAGTTTGGCGTCAATATTTTTGAGCCTTTTCTGTGCCGAGGCTTTGGAAAGAAATATAAACAGATTGGGGATTTCATAATAAGCGACCAGTCCGAGTCCCGCCGAACCAAGCATGATAATCAGATTAAAAATGTCGCCGACGATGAAAAAGGCATTATGTATCGTAAAAGTGTTGATAATGCTCATCAGATAAATAAAGACGCCGGCAAGGTTGAAACTGCCGACAATTACCAGTTTGTCGGTGTTTTTGGGGTCGGTAATCAAAATCGTAAAAGTCGGGAGAAGGCCGATAAGCAGAACCATGACCGCCGGCAGGGTGCTGATGACGATGAACATCAGGCCGATGAACAGAATCATCTTTTGGACGACCGAAAGTTTGCGGTATGATTTTTTGAGGTTGGCCAAAGGTTTTTTGGTATTTTCTTTTTTCATTTGATTACCCACAGAATGAGGTTGAAGACGAAAGAAGCCAGCATGACCATGATGGCCAGAATGGACGTAAACCGGATGGCCAGACTGCGGGCTTCTTCATCCATTTTATAACTGTTGTTGACCAGCTTGTTTTTTTCGGCCAGCAGAAAGTTGATGTCGCTGACGGCTTTTGTGTAGTTGGCCTTGTCCTTGTTGCGAGCCTCTTCGTTTTCGAGAATGTCGCAAAGTTCGTGCAGTTTGCCGTTTTTGTTGATTTTGAGAAGTTCGCGTTCCAAAAACTTCTGGTATTTCAGGTTATGGTAGCTTTTGATGATTGCAACCGAAGAACTGGCCAGCCATTGAGAAAGGTGGGGCAGCTGTGCCGGACCGAATTTGTTTTGCATGCTGGTATACAGGCGCAGAATGGCGCTGGCCTGCAGATAATCTTTGCCTGAACCGAGGTCGGTAAGAATACCGTCGATTTTTTTGCCCATTTTGCAACGCAGGTAGGCAATGATGTTGCGGTCGTAAGGCATGCTCTTGACAATCTGCCGGGCGTAGGTGTTGTCCAGCGCGCGCAGTATCCGGGTCGGCGAGTTGACGAATTCGTCGCCGAGCAGCGGGCTGACGCAGGGAATGTCATCGTCAAAGTCGTACATGATGCGATCAAGGCCGTAACCGATGTCCTGACGGTTGATGTATATGCGGAATTCGGCGGCATTGGCCGGTGAGCGCATATGTTCCTGTTCCAGATACCAGAGCTTTATCAGTTCGGAAGAAAACAGTTCGTGAAAAACCTTGGTGTCGGAGCCTTTGCGCAGGGCATAGAAAATGGCTTTCGGGGCGCCGTCGGGAAAAAGGCACAGGTCGCGGAGACGGAGAGGCAGCTCCGGCGCCAGCATGATGCTGATTTTGGCAATGATGACGTCGGTGCTGGTCGAGCCTTCCGGCGAAGCCGTGAGCATTTTTTCGATTTTGCCGGCCAGTTTTTCGTTTTCAAGGCCGTTTTTAATCCAGTCGAGCAGTTTTCCCGAGCGTACGAGTTCGTATGCTTCCTGCGGCGCCGCACTGATGGCGATGGCAAAATCGCGGGCCGCGTAGAATTTTTCGCCGTTGAAGGAGATGGTGCGCTTGGGTCGGTCGGTCGTGCCGCTGCTGGTGTAATTGTTTGACTTGCCTTCCAGCAGATTGTAAGCCTGGACGTAATTGAGGCGCGCATCGACGTTGTCGTTGAGCAGGCTGCGGAGAACGGGCGAAATCTGATTGGGGATTTTGTCGTCGCCGAGCAGCGCCTGATAGCTGCCTTTTTTCTGTTTGATGCGCAGGAGTTCGGGCGTGCTGATGTCGCCGCCGAGTTCATGGCCGAGGTAAAGCGCGGTCATGACGGCGCCGATGGCATAAATGTCGTTTTTTTCGCTGCCGTTGCCGCGGCCTTCCGGTATGGAGAGCATGTCTTCGATCGTTTCGTAAGCGGCCGGCTGGTAAAAGGCCGGAAAAGAGGCGGTACAGTCGCCGATAAGGATTTCGGTCTTTTCGGCGTTGGCATAATAAAGGTTGTCGGCACGGATGGCGCGATGGGTAATGTTGTAGTTTTTGAGAGCTTCAACGGCGGAAAGCAGGCTGATGAGCGTGTTCTTGAACTTTTCGGAGCTGCGGATGTCCAGTTCGGTTTTGCCGCCCTCGAAAACTTTGCCGTAGGGGATTTTATAGATGAGAGCCAAATTGCGCGATTTTTCGGGCAGCCAGGTAACAATGCCGAATTCGACAAGTTTCATCAGACTGCGGCATTCGATGGATTTGACATAAGGGAGAATGGTCGAGCGCGGGCAGGTGGCGTTGCTGCAAAGCAGGGCAAAAAGACCGCGCTTGGTATCTATGCGGTCTATGACGCGAAAGGCTTTGGCGCCGTTGCTGTCAAGCCAGGGTAGCGGCTGGGCGTAGTCTATTTCGTATCTTTCCTTGACCAGAAATCTGTTGGTTCCGATTTCGCTGCTGCTTTCTGCAGGTTCCGCGGTGTTTTCGGGAGCCGTTTCCGGGGCTTCGTTTTCTTCTTCTGCCATGGTCAGTGTCCGTGTTTTGCTTAAACCAGTTTAGTTTATCCTAAACAATTAAGGTTAACAAAGAGCAAATATTTTGCGCGAACATCCGCAATAATTTAATTGTCTTTTGCAAATAAAAACCTTAAGATGGGGTTCATAGGTAGAATGTTTGTGGAATTTTGCAATGGATAACGCCAATCACAGCCGGGTTTTTGACACCGAAACGATTAATTTTCTGGAAAGCGTCAGCGACAAAGCGCACGGCAAAAGCGTCGATCTGGGGATTCTCAGTTCGGCCGGCAGTCTGAATATTGATCTTAACGCGCTGGAGAGTTTGGACGGCACGCCGAAGCTGAAGTCCATCAAGCAGAGCCGGAAAGCGGATCGGGACGACGAAGAGGAGATTGCGGTCCAGGATTTCATCGAAGAGGCAGACATTCATCTGAAAGACATTATCAACAAGGTCTTTCGCAATTCCGAGCGTTCGTTCGTAATCGTCCGCGACGACAAAATCGAATATGCCAACAAGACGTTTTTGAAAGTTCTCGGCGTGGCCGGCGAAAGCGACGTATTAAAGAAAAATTTTCTCAAATTCGTGGTTAAGGAAGATTGGAACCTGCTGGCCGAGAACATCGGCGAAATGCTGACTAACGACAAAAACCTAATGGTGCGCCTGCGTCTGGCGGACAACAAAGTGCAGCGGATGAACTTTGAAGCCGTGTATCTGCCGGACAATCAGCATTTTACGTTTATTCTCATCGGCAGCAAGATTATAACCAAGGCCAATCTGGTTTCCGGGCTTTACGACGATCTGACCGGCCTGCCCAATTTTTATCTGCTGGAGGACCGCGTGCAGATGGCGGTCAATGCCGAAAACTACAAAGATATCCGCCAGAAGAAAAACATGATTGCGCTGGCCGGCGTCAGTGTAGACAATATGAAGGCTTTTAAGAACATGGGCATTGACGACCTGATTCTGCGCAAGCTTTCGGAACGGCTGGTTCTCAGCCTTAAAAAGACCTTTACGGTTGCCAGCGGCTTAAAGTATCAGTTCTGGGTTCTGATTCCGAATGTTGACAACATGGAAAACCTTGATGTGGAAATCAAGCGCATCAAGGCGGCTTTTGACGAACCGGTGGCAGACAATTTTACCGAACACCATCTTGACGCCAGCATCGGCGTAAGCATTTTTCCCGAGCCGGCAACTTCGGCCAAAAAACTTATTGAGCAGGTTATTCTTTCTATCCAAAAAGCTCAGCGCGACGGGGGCAGGCGCGTCGTCGTTTTCGGAGCTTAAGGTTTCAGCGCTTCTTCCAGCGAAAAGCCCAAACGCAGTATTTTATGCGCGGCGGGCGTGTAACCGCCGTCGGAATTATGTACGGTCAGGCCGGGGCAGATGACGGCGGGAGCTTTGGAATCTTTGCGAGCCGTGACAATAACCCGTTTGGCGTCCTGACCGGGTTTGGAAAACAGTGGAACAATGCGTACGGCTCCCATCCGACCGTGCAGGCAAGCAAGAATTTCGGTTATGGCTTCGGCGCGGTTAATCATGTAAAAACAACCCTGAGGGCGAAGCATTTTCAGACAAAAGCCTATCCAGCCCGAAAGGCTGAAGTTTTTGCCGTTGTGGGCAAAGGCCTTGCCGGGGTTCGGCGAGGGCATATCGTGTTCGGAATAAGGCGGATTGGTAATGACGTGTGAAAAAGCGCAGGGGGACGGACAGCTTTTTTTGTCGGCAACGTCGGCGTTGACGAAAGTCAGAAAACCGTCGAACCCGTTGGCTGCGGCGCTCATGTTTGACAATTCGGCCAGTTCAGCCTGCAGTTCAAGTCCCGTAATCCCGGGGCGCAGCGTTTTGAACCTTTCGGCCAGGCAGAGGGCGACGGCGCCGGTGCCGGAACCGACGTCGAGAACGGTATCGCCGTCTTTTATCCGGGTAATCAGGGACGACAGGATAACCGCGTCGGTCGAAGCGCGGTAACCGTTCAGCGGTTGAAAAATTCTGACCCTTTTGTCGAGCAGATAATCTTCGGAATATTCCTGCATAAACCAGACTCTCCTGTTGCTTTGTCATAAACGCTGATATAACATAGCGTATAAAATTTATGAAAGGAAGAAAAAAGATGAAGACTTTGATTGCCATTCCGGCGCGTTACGGCTCGACCCGCTTTCCGGGAAAGCCGCTGGCAAAAATCGCCGGCAAGGAGATGCTGCTCCGGGTTTGGGAAAACGCGCAAAAGACGGCGGCAAAATTTGAAGACTGCCATGCCGTGGTGGCGACCGATGACGAGCGGATTGCCGATTTCTGCAAGAGCAAAAACATCGCCTGCGTGATGACTTCGCCGGATTGTCCGACCGGAACCGACCGCGTGGTCGAGGCGGCCGAGAGTTTTGCCGACAAGCCGGAATTCGTCGTCAATCTGCAGGGCGACAATCCGATTTGTCCGCCATGGTTTGTCGAGGCGGTCATTGCCGAATATTACAATAACAATGCGGTGGAAACGGTTACGCCGGTGGTTAACCTGAGCTGGGAACAGCTGGACAAGCTGCGCGAGAACAAGAGAGCCACGCCGTTCAGCGGTACGACGGCCGTATTTGACAAGAACGGCGACGCCTTTTATTTTTCCAAAAACATTATCCCGGCTATTCGCAAGGAAGAAAAAGTTCGCGCGGCAATGCCGATGTCGCCGGTTTGCCGTCAGGTCGGACTGTACGGTTACAGGATGGACATTCTGCGCAAAATCGCCAAACTTCCCGAGGGGATTTACGAAAAGCTGGAAGGGCTGGAGCAGCTGCGCTGGATTGAAAACGGCATTAAGGTTCGCTGCGTGAAAGTCGATTATCGCGATTTTGAAAAAATGTCTTCGCTTTCCGGGGTTGATTCGCCGGAAGACGTTGCCAGAGTGGAAGCGGTTTTGGCCGAGACGGGAGAGTTTTAATGACGACGAGAATTATCATTGCCAGACATGGCAACACTTTTGCAAAAGACGAAACGCCGCGGCGCGTCGGCGGACGGACGGATTTGGATTTGGTCGAGGAAGAGCGCGGACGGAACGTGGGGCGTTATCTGAAAGCCAAAGGTCTGATTCCGGCGTTGGTTTTTGCCGCGCCTCTGAAACGAACCGTCAATACGGCCAAGCTGGCGATAGAAGAAATGGGCGGCGGCATGCCGTTGGAGATTGACGACTCTTTTCGCGAAGTTGATTACGGACCGGACGAAAATAAAACCGACGACGAAGTCATGCTGCGTCTGGGGCAGGTTTATGCGGTCAAAGAAGGCAAAAATCCGGCAGAGATGAGCGAAGACGCGCTGACGGATGTCGGCCGGCATGTCATTGACCTGTGGAACGAAAAGGCGATAGTGCCCGACGGCTGGAAAGTTTCGCCGGAAGACTGTATTCATGCCTGGATGAAGTTTGGCGAAAAGGTTTTCAAAAATTTTCACGGCGAGAACATTATGGTGGTTTCCAGCAACGGCGTTATCCGTTTTGCGCCGTATCTGACAGGTGATTTTAACGGTTTTGCCGGAGAACACGATATAAAGGTGACCACCGGCGGCGTCTGCGTGTTTGAACGCGAAGACGACGAAGAGAACTGGCGTTGCACGGAATGGAACGTCAAGCCGAAGAAATATTTTGAAAGTCTGCCGGATTAGACAACATTGTAAAAAAATGTTGTTTTTTGTCCGAAAATAAAGTATCATTAACCATGATATAAGTTTTTTTGTCTATTGTTAATGATATAAAACCGGATTTTAAATTTACAAAACATTGAAAGATTCGTTTCTGCAAGGATTTTTCACTTAGTGGATTTTGGTCAAAGAGTTATACGCGATAACCGCCCGGCTGTTTTTCAGTATGGAACTAAGTGTTTCAGGGATCAGGATATAAAATCAAAAGCTGCTATTTAAAATATGTAATGTTGTTTAAAAGAACGTTTTATTGTTTTAATTTTATTTTTATGTACGGATATGAAGATCGCGAAAGTAAGAATTGGTCTGTTAAGAAAATTATGAAGTGGGCCGGTGCCGGTATCGGTAGTCTTTTGGTGCTTATTGCCCTGATTTCGGCCTTTTATTCCATAAGCCCGGGATACAGAGGCGTTCTGATTACGTTGGGAAAGGTCAGCCAGCACTCGTATATAAACGGTGTCGGTTTTAAATGGCCGTTTGTTTCTTCAATGATAAAAATGGACGTTCGAACCCGGAAAATGACGGATAAAACCTCTACATACACTTCGGATATTCAGACGGCTGATTTGGAGTATACGTTTACGTATGACTTGAACCCCGAAAATATTCATATATTGTATGAAAAAGTGGGTTTGGATTATGAAGCTAAGGCAATTCTTCCTAGTTTGAACGACGTTCTCAAGGACGTTATCGGCAAATGGCAGGCACAGGAACTGGTGGCAAACAGAGACAAGGCCAGGGTAGACGTGGTTGCCGGTTTGCAGGAGCGTTTGGACAGACGTTTTTTTCAAAATATAACTTTTCAGTTTATCAATATAGATTATTCGGATAAGTTTGAGGGAGCGATCGAAGACAAGGTTATTGCCGAGCAAAAGGCTCAGGAGGCAGTAAACAACACCAAACGCATTAAGGAAGAGGCGGAGCAAAAGCTGATTTCTGCCAAGGCAGAGGCCGAAGCAATGGAAATTAAGTCGGAAGCTTTGTCTAAAAACAAGGGCCTTACGGAGTATGAGGCCGTGCAAAAATGGGACGGAAAATTACCGCAGTATATGCTGGGCAATTCGACCCCGTTTGTAAATCTAAGCGGAAAATAATCTGTCCGGCATTCGTAAAAAGAGGTTCCGTTTTATCAGAACCTCTTTTTTTTAAGCTTTGTACGAAGCGCGGCGGATGCGGTCATTGATGGCCAGGCCAAGGCCGTGTTCGGGAACGGGCGACATGGCAAGCCCCGTATAACCGGGAGCGGCATCGGCCCGGCGAAGAAAGGCAAAAAGATTGGCGGCGGCTTCGCGGAGATCTCCGGCGGGGCTGAGGTTCAGGTCACAATCGGCGATTTTGCCGAAACCGATGAAGAACTCGCCGGGTTGGCGGGTCGCGGCGTTTATGCGCAGCGGGTGGTTGGGGGCATAATGTTTGAGCAGCTGTCCGGGAGCGCTGGGCTGGTTGGGATTACCCTGCGAAAGCAGAACTTTCTCGTTGAGGAATTTTTCCAAGTCTTCTTTTGAGGTACCGCCGGCGCGCAAAATGACTATGTTTGAGCCGGTAACGTCGATGATGGTTGATTCAACGCCGACCGTGCAGGGGCCGCCGTCCAAAATCATGTCGACCTTGTCGCCGAGACTGTCGAATACATGCTGCGCCGTGGTCGGGCTGATGGATTTGAATTTGTTGGCCGAGGGTGCGACAATCGGCACGCCGCTTTTTTTGATGAGCTCCAGAGCGACCGGATGTGCCGGCATACGAACGGCTATGTTGGGCAGGCCGGAACAGGCCAGGTCGATAGCAGCGTTATCGTCGCTGCGTTTGAGCACCATGGTCAGCGGTCCGGGCCAGAATTTCCGGGCCAGAGCCATAACGCGTTCATCGGTCCGGGCATAGGTTTTCAGAAAATCGGTTTCGGCAATGTGGGAAATCAGCGGGTCGAAAAACGGGCGCTGTTTGGCTTCAAAAATTTTAGCAACCGCTGCGGCGATATAGACATTGGCGCCGAGACCGTAAACGGTTTCGGTCGGCATGGCGACGAGACCGCCGCTTTTGACGGTCAGCGCCGCCCGTTCAAGATTATGTTCGTCGGGTTGAAAAATGTTGTTCATGGCCTAAATCTTCAAAATGTGCAGAATTGCCGGTTCAATGTCCGAATATTCTTCTAGCACTTCCAGGTCTTCTTTGTCAATGATTTGATACCGCCGGCATTCGGCATTGTAAGCCAGATAGTCGAATTCGTCGCAGCCGAGTATAACAAGTTCGGGGCAGCCGGAAAAAGGACTCATTTGGTTGGCCGGGACAATGTCGAGGAAAATTCGCCCTTCGGGAGCAATGCCGAAAATGCCTGCACCGTCGTAAGAAATGCCGTTGCAACGGTGTAAAAATTCCAGAAAACCTTCGGGAAGAGGGGCGTTGCGGTTTTGAGCCAGTTCTTTTTGAGCCAGAATTATTTTTTTGACATTTACCGGCTTGCCGAGGTATCCGGGACGGATTTTGCGTAGGTGTTCAAAAAGCCGGTTCATCTTTTGCCTCTCTGTGCACGCAGCGTGTATTGGATGAGTTTTTCGAACTTCTGTTCGTCCTCAAACTGGCTGATGGTTTTAATGGCGGATTTCTTGGCGGCACGCAGTGCCAGATATTGTTTGCGTTTTTCAATCAGCTCGTTGCGAAGGCTGAGGTATTCGTCTTTTTTGCGGGAGATTTTTTCAATGCGTTTCAGCAGCCCTTTCGGTTTTTTTCTTTTTTGTTTGGGGAGCGCTGCTTCTGCGGCGGCGGTTTGTTCTTTTTCTTCTTTTTTTGGCGGCTGCCGGGTTTCCGGTTGGGTTTGAGTCTTCGTTTCCGTAATTTCCTGCAGAATTTTGCCGAGTTTTTCCTGTTTTTGTTTCAGTTTTTTCTGCTGTTTCTTTTCGCGGCGCGAAATTTTGGCTTTGGGCTGCCAGTATTCGTCGCTTTTTTCGAGCAGGAGCTGTTTGCTGCGGAAAGAGTCCAACGCTTCTTTGTTGTACTGTTTGTAGTGCGTTTGTCCGAAGTCGCATTCTATTTGGAAAAGTTTGTTGAAACCGCCGTAGAATGCAAGGTTTTCGCCGATTTCGATGCGGGAAACGTAGTATTCGGCGCCGTTGGCCATGCCGGTCCGGTCAAGAGAGTGGGCAAAGAAGTGATAGGGCTCGATAATCAGGCAGAGATTTTTGAATTGGTTTACTTCGGCAAAATTGGTCTTTTCGCCGCTGTCCTGAACGGCGACCTTATGATGTACGGTAAGTTCGGGTCCGGTAACCGGATTGCCGTTTTCGTCCCGGGCCAGAATGACGCTGACGAGCCCGGCGGCACGGATGCCGGCTGCCTGTCCGTCGGTTATCGGATCTCCGGCGCGGGTTTCTTCGGGAATAAGTTTGCGCTTTTTCAGCGGTTCAAGCATTTCCTGCGTATAATTCGTTTCAAGGACGTCAAAACCGCCGGTTACGCCGTATTGTTCCATGTGGCGGATGAGCGTTTCGGTATAGCGCGGGTCGTAACCGCGCAGTTCCATGATGCGGCGCAGCGATGTCTTGTTGCGGCGGATAAAGGCTTTGACAAAACGGTATTTGGCTCCCAAAAACAAATTAGCCCGCTCATCCTTTTCGGCGTCGGGCTTGCTTTTGGCAATATAGCGGTTGTAGAGTATCTGAGAGAAGTCGTAGGCATTCAGGCGCTTGAAGTCCTGAGGCGAAATGCCTTCCTTTATCAGCAGCTCGGGAAGGTTGCGTTCCAGCAGCCGGAAACTACGAAACTGCCGGAAGACCGTCCAGGACGGCGACTGGCTCAAATCGTAATCGGCAGGTCTGACGCCGGCGGTTTTTTCCGGGTTTCGCTGCCGATAGGTTTCGGAGAGCTTTTTGGAACTTTTGCCGTCCTTCTTTTCGTCGATTTTATCGACCGTGCCGTAAAAATCCATGCGGATAATATGTTTTATTTCGCGGGGCAGGGCGTAGTGGCGCTTGTTGATACATTTCATGCCCCAGGCGTGAAGCTGTCCGGCCAAATCAAGGCGGAGCTGTTCGCGCGCGTCGTCCTCGGTTATGTGCGAGCGGGCGGCAAACTCGCGGACAAAGCTTCCCTTGTAGAGGTTTTCGATATCGGCCTGAACGATGGTTGCGGCGTTTTTCTCGAGCATGAGAATGTCGTCACAGGTTTCGGATATCTTGTTTTGATAGAAGCTGTCAAAACTGTTGATGTCGTTGTGCGGGACATCGGTATTTTCGTTGGGAAGAGGGAGGTTTGAGGCGGTAATGGAGTCGAGAATCCGGTCAAGAGAAAGGTCTGCTTCGTCGACGAAGTCAGGAAACGCATCGTTTAATTTCTCCACTCGTTTCTTAGCCAAAACTTTTCTCGTTTGTCGGAAATTATTTATTTTGTCTAAATTTTACATTATTTTTTTGATTTTTACCAGTTTAAATTAGGGTTTTGTTATTTATTTCTGTGTATAATCTGCAAAAAGTTTACCATTGTAGGGGGAAGACGTATGCTCGAGATAATTTTCAATAGAAAATGCACGGAAAAGTGCGATGTGAAAGTCATCGGGCTGGCGGAAAAGCAAAGTTTTTGCGACTCGGCTTTTGTGAAATTTTTGGACAAAGAGGAGTGTCGGATTCTGCATCAGGCGATTAAGGCTGAAAATTTTACGGGCAAAAGCGGCACCTGGGTTGACAGCTATTCCGCCAAAGGGCGACTGATAGCCGTAGGTCTGGGCTGCCGGCCGCAGAAGCTTGATTTGCGAAAAACCGGCGGACGCCTTGTGCGCCGTCTTTCGAAAAACCGAGTGGCAAAATTCTGGGTCGGCGACGTTAAGGGCTGTCGCCTGAGCCAGGAGGAAATCGCACATAATGTTGCTTTCGGCATGCTGCTGGGTTCCTATCGTTTTGACAAATATTTTACCAAGAAACCGGCGGAAGACTATCCGGTTCTGGAAAAGGTTTATTTTGACAGCGCCGAGAAAGACAAGATATCGTTGGGGCATTTTGTGGATATGGCTTCTTTGGCCAATGCGGTGCGCTATGCGCGCGACCTGGTCAACGAACCGGCCAATTTCCTGACGCCGGAAGCCTTTGCCTCGGATGTGGAACGGCTGCGGTATCTGAAACTGGACGTGGAAATTCTGGACGAACGGGAACTCCGCAAGCAGGATTTCAACATGCTGCTGGAAGTTGCCAAGGGCGCGGAGGCCAAGCCCCGGGTCGGCGTGATGATATGGCACGGCGACAAGCGCCGCAAAGAAATGGACGCGGTGCTGGTCGGCAAGGGTGTAACCTATGATGCCGGAGGAATTAACCTGAAAGACCGCAAGAACCTGACGAATATGTATGCGGATATGGCCGGTGCGGCCGCCGTTGCGGCAACAATGAAGTCAATTGCGCTGGAACGCCGAATGGTAAACGTGGCGGCGGTGGTCGGGTTGGTGGAAAACATGCCTTCCGGCCGGGCGCTGCATCCGTTTGACGTTATCCGGTCGATGTCGGGACAGACGGTCGAAGTGACGGATACGGACGGCGAAGGGCGTTTGCTGTTGGCCGACCTGCTCTGGTATGCGCAAAAGCGTTTTGAACCGGTGCGGATAATCGACATCGCCACGCTGACAGGAACCGTCGCTTATGCGCTGGCCGGGCAATATGCCGGAATTTTCGGCAACGACAAAAAGCTGATTGCCGCGTTGACCGAAAGCGGCGCCGAATGCGGCGAGCCTTTATGGGAGCTGCCGCTGAACGATGAATTTGACAAATGGATTGATTCGGACGTTGCGGATATGAAAAACGTCGGCAAAAACATTGGTGACGGTTCGCAGGCGGCGGCTTTTCTGCAGCGTTACATTCGAAAAGGCGTCAGCTGGGCGCATATCGACATGGCGGATATGGAAATTGCCGGCGAAGATACGGCGCTGTGCCCGAAAGGGGCGACCGGTTTCGGCGTGCAGCTGCTGAATCAGTATCTTAAAAATTTGGGAACGGAGAAAGTGAAATGAAGAGAGACGAAAGAATTGTCCGGCTGGCCGAAAACGTCGTCAATTATTCGGTCGGCGTGCAGAAGGGCGAACGGATTTACGTTGAATGTTTCGGCGCGTCGGCACAGCCGTTGTTTGAAGAAGTGATTGCCGCGGTAACGCGTGCCGGCGGCGTGCCGTTTTATTACTGCAACGACAATGCCTTTATCCGCGATTTTCTGCGCAGTGCGGACGAGGCGCAGATTAAGGCCTATGCGGAAATGCACCGGGGGCTGATGGAAGACTGCGCCGGATATGTCGGTATCCGCGGTTTTGACGACATTTTTGCGCTTTCGGAACTGCCGGCGGAAAAGAACGCGCTTTGGGCCAAATATTTCTGGGAGGCGGTACATACCCGCGTGCGGCTGAACAAGCGTTGGTGCGTCATGCGTTACCCGAACGTGACGATGGCGGCAATGTCGAAAATGTCGCTGAAAGAATTTGAAGACTTCTATTTTGAAGCCTGTCTGCTTGATTATCGCAAAATGGGCGCGGCGATGACCGGTTTGCAGAAGCTGATGGAAAAGACCGACCGGGTCAGAATCATTGCGCCGGATACGCATCTGGAATTTTCGATTAAGGGAATTCCGGCCGTCAAAAGCGAGGGAAAGCGCAATATTCCCGACGGCGAGGTTTATACGGCGCCGGTTAAAGATTCGATTAACGGTTATGTGCAGTTTAACACCGACAGCGCTTATCACGGTTCGGTATTTTCGCGAATCAGGCTGGAGTTTAAGGACGGGCGGATTGTCAGGGCTTCGTCGCAGGTTAACGACGAGCTGTTTCAGAAAATTCTGGATACGGACGAGGGTTCGCGTTATATGGGCGAGTTTGCGCTGGGCGTAAATCCGTACATAACGCATCCGATTTTGGACATTTTGTTTGACGAGAAAATCGGCGGTTCTTTTCATATGGCCATCGGCAACGCCTATGAACACGCGTTTAACGGCAACCGTTCCGCCAACCACTGGGATTTGATCCAGATGCAGGACGGCGAACACGGCGGCGGCGAAATCTGGTTTGACGACGTGCTAATCCGTAAGGACGGGCGTTTTGTGCTGCCGGAGCTGGAAGCTTTGAATCCGGAAAATCTGAAATAGAAAAGCGAAGAACCGCGTCCCGGTCAGGGAGGCGGTTCTTTGCCGACGGAAACGGACAGCCCTTCCGTAAAACAGTAGCCTTTGTCCGGTGAATCCGAAACGACGTAATACTTTTTGTCGCGCAGAAAGCCTTTGCCGGGCGGGACGGGCTGCCAGTTGAGCGTATTGAAGTCATACATGCCAAACAGCACGTAATCGTCGGTAAAGGCAGCCAGCAGACGGAATTTGTTGGCTTCGCATCTGATTTTCCAGACCGGAATAACGTAGTTTTCGCATTTGGAAAATTCAGTGTTGAACCTGCCGTCGTTGATGATGGTGCATTTGTTCAGCGTGGCGCTGAGCGGTTTTTCTCCCCAGACCATGGCGACAAACTTGGCCATTTCCTCGTTGTCGATGTACGCAAGGGAAAAAATGGTCCAGTCTTCGAGTTTCTGACCGTCGATTTCAACGGTTTCGTGTTCGAAACAGAAGATTTCCTCGTCGTAAACGAAAGTCGTGCCGGCGGGGATTTCGCAAAGCAGGCGGATGTCACCGTAAGGCGCATAGCTTTCTTCGTGATAAAAGGCCGGAATGGTAATTTTGCCAAAGGTGCCGGCATAGCAGACCCATTGAACGACGCGCAGCTGTTCGGGCGGTTTGGGACCGATGAACAGTTTGGGCAGCGGTTCGGTACGAGTCAGCAGGGTTAATCCGAGAACGATCTTCCCGTAATAACCGTTTCGGGCGAATTCCTTTTTGGCGGCGGACCACGATTTGAGCATACAGAAATCGTCGGTCGGGCGCAGATACTTCATTTCCATAAATTAAATTTTTAGAATAATGACTATAAATTTAGAATATTTTGTCTAAATAAAATAGCGCGCCTATTGCCAAAATGCAATAAAAAAGATGAAATTTTGCGAAGAACGTCATTTTTTGACAAAAGTGGTTTACAATCCGGCAAAAGATGATACATTAGCAGGTCTGTGATTAGTTTTTTAGATATATTAACTTTTTAAATGTTTTTATCATGGAACATTTTATTATTAGCGGTCTTAACGAACAACAGACCCTGGTGTGTTTAATTGTTGCGGCTTTTGCCTTTATCGGCGCTGCGGAGTATTTAATCGGCCTTATGGCTGCGAAGAGCGTTGCTCCTGCCTTTGTTCCGGCTTTTTGGCAATCCGGCGACGGGGACGGCGGCTGTGGAAATCGTGTTGTTAAATGCGATTTGATGTCGGTTCGCGGCGGTTCGGTTTCGGCGGCAAAGACGACGTCCGGCAAGAAGTTTACCCGCGTGACCAGTTCGCATGTTTCTTATTCCGGCGAGGAACTTAAGAAATTGAGAACCGAGTTTAACCGTCTGAAAAATCAGATGCTGACGCAGGGAAAACTCAGCCCCGAACAACAGCGCGACTATGAACGGATGCGTCAAATTCTGGTTCACTACGGTCTGAAAGTCTGATAAACTTTGTTAATCTTGAAAACGCGGTGGCTTTTGTGAAAAAGCACCGCGTTTTTTTCGTTGTCTTGCAAGCTGTAGCCAGCTTGACCGCAACACCGGCAGCGGTACGAATCTTTGTTGAAGCGCGCAAGCTGTAGCCAGCTTGACCGCAATACCGGCTGCGGCGCGAATTTTTGTTGAAGCGCGTTGCTTTCTGCGTGCATATCGTGAGGTTGTGCCTTGTGTCTGTATTTTCTTTGTCATCCTCGGGCAAGCGCAGCGTGTCCCGGGGATCCATGGATGTTCGGGTCAAGCCCGAACATGACAAAAAGAAAAACAAGGCCGAACATGACAAGCTGTGGCCAGCTTGACCGCAACATCGGCTGCGGCACGGACCTTTGTTGAAGCGCGTTGCTTTCTGCGTGCATATCGTGAGCAAGTGCCTTGTGTTTTTGGATGCCCGGGTTAAACCCGAGCATGACATAAAAAGCAAGTCCGACAATGACGAGGGAAAGAGGCAAGCCGACAATCTCTCGGCTATTTATAAAAAAAGCCGTTGCAAAATAGCTTTTAGCCTTTATAATCATTTTTGCCGATGGAAATGGTTATGCCAGCGGCGGAGTATACAAACTCCTTACGAGAAACCAATAAGATAACCTCCTTTGTGGAGGATGGTGCGATATAAGCCGCTTTCAGCGGACGAATAAGCACACTGTTCTCGTACAGTTTGTAACTCCTCCGCTCTCATTTTGAGAGCGGTTTTGTTTTTAACAAAACATGAAGGAGTTGGAAATGAACAGAGAAATTACGAAAGCTCAGGTCAGAAACGAGTTTTACAAAGATTTTGGTTTTGCGCTTTGGTTGGAACGTCGCGGCCGGCGGCAAAAACTGGTAAAAGCCGCACAGCGTTCCAATCTTCCGCAAGGTCTGATTGACCGAATGGAAAGAGGCTGCTGCCGAGACCTTTATAAGTTTTTCAGGCTTTGCGCCTATTATCAGAAGAAGATAAAAATTACGTTGGTTGACGAAACTTAAAAAACAAAGCCCTCTTTGCGGAGGGCTTTAATATTTAATTTCTTGCAAAAGGGTCATAATAGCGGTTGGCGTTGACGGCATTTCTTTGCTGTTCGGTAAAGCGGCTGCGGTTTTTATATAACTCTTTATATTTCTTGTCTAATGTGTCTTCCGTATAGAGATTGGCAAAGTTGTTATATAAGTCAAAACGCTGGTGCGGGCCAATCTGTCTGCCTTTTGCTTCGGCACGCTGAATGTAAAGTTCGGCCAGCAGGCTGATGACTTCCTTGTGCTCTTTGGAAAGCTGGAAATACATTTTGCGGGGCTGTTCGCGGTGGAGAGGTTTATTATACTGGGTCGGGGTCATAATGTTGTCTCCTTGAAAAGTTGATTATGGCGTAAATATACCATATTTGGAAAATTTTGTCAAATATTTGTATAAATTTGTTTCCGTATATCAGAAAAAACCCCTTAACCGTGAGGCTAAGGGGTTTTTGTTCGGTTTGGGGAGGGTGCTTATTCAGCGCCTTCCTTAATGGCGAATTCGGCCATATGTTCATACAGAGAACGCTTTTCCTTAACGTTTTCCTGAGCCTTGTTCAGCAGGGTCTCATAACGTTCGGGGTTCATCTTGTTGACGACCTGGAAACGCGTTTCGTTGGACATATAATCGGACAGCGGCTTGCTCGGTGCTTTGGAATCCAAAGTCAACGGCGCTTTGCCCTGGGCGATGTTTTCCGGATTGTAACGATACAGCGGCCAAGAACCGGTGTCGACGGCGGATTTCTGGTGTTCCAGACCGTCGGCAAGGTTGAAGCCCTGAGCGATACAGTGCGAGTAGGCGATGACGATGGACGGGCCGTCATAAGCCTCGGCCTCGTTCAAAGCCTTAATCAGCTGCGTATCGTTGGCGCCGAAAGCTACCTGAGCGACATAGACGTTGCCGTAAGACATGGCAATCATGCCCAGATCTTTCTTCGGCAGAGCCTTGCCGGCCGTAGCGAATTTTGCGGAAGCACCCATCGGGGTCGCTTTGGACTGCTGACCGCCGGTGTTGGAGTAAACGCCCGTATCCATAACCAGGATATTGATGTTTTTGCCGGAAGCGATGGCATGGTCCAGACCGCCGAAGCCGATGTCGTATGCCCAGCCGTCGCCGCCCAGAATCCATACCGACTTCTTAATCAGGTAGTCAGCCAGTTTGGACAGGGACTTGGCTTCTTCCGTGTTGATGCCGGCCAGCTTGTCGCGCAGAGCTTTGACATTGGCGCGCTGGTCGTCGATTTCGATGTCGGTAGACTGCGGATTGCTCAGAATCTTGTCTGCCAGTTCGCCGACTTTGTCCTTTAAGCCTTCAAGCAGGGTGCGGGCAAATTTGGTCTGCTGGTCGATGGAGAATCTCATGCCCAGACCGAATTCGGCGTTGTCTTCAAATAGCGAGTTTGCCCAAGCCGGACCATGGCCTTTTTCGTCCTTGGTGTAAGGCGTGGTCGGCAGGTTGCCGGAGTAAATCGAAGAACAGCCGGTTGCATTGGCAACGACCATGCGGTCGCCGAACAGCTGGGTCAGCAGTTTGATGTACGGCGTTTCGCCGCAGCCTGCGCAGGCGCCGGAGAATTCGAACAGCGGCTGAATCATCTGCGTGGTTTTCGGCAGGTTCTTGGCAACTTCGGTACGCTTTACGTACGGAAGGGTTTCAAAGAACTTCCAGCAAGCCTTCTGTTCTTCCAGGTGGTTTTCAATATGATCCATATTGATTGCCTTTCTGGTCGGATCGGCCTTGTTTTTGGCCGGGCAGGCGCTGACGCAGATACCGCAGCCGGTGCAGTCTTCGGGAGACATCTGCCAGATGAACTGTTTGCCGGCAAATTCCTTGCCTTTGTACGGCGCGGACTTAAAGCCCTGCGGCGCGTTTTTCAGTTCGGCTTCGTCGGCGACTTTCATGCGGATAACGCCATGCGGGCAGACCAGCGAGCATTTGCCGCACTGAATACAGGTATTCGGATCCCAAACCGGAATTTCGGTGGCAATGCAGCGCTTTTCGTATTTGGTCGTGCCGGTCGGCCAGGTGCCGTCGACAACCGGTTCAAAAGCGGAAACCGGAAGCTCGTTGCCGCGGTCGGCGATGATTTCGCCGGTAACCTTTCTGACAAATTCCGGAGCATCGGCCGGAACCGGAAGCTGACGGTGGAATTTGGAGGTAACGGAAGACGGATATTCGACCTTGTGCAGATGTTCCAGAGAAGCGTCAACAGCCTGGAAGTTTTTCTGAACAATGGCGTCGCCTTTTTTGCTGTAGGTTTTCTTAATGGCGTTCTTAATCTGGGCAATGGCCTCGTCCTTGGGCAGGATGTTGGAGATTGCGAAGAAGCAGGTCTGCATAACGGTGTTGATGCGCTGACCCATGCCGGTTTCGCGGGCAACTTCGACCGCGTTGATGGTGTAGAAGTTCAGCTTTTTGCTGATGATTTCTTCCTGAACCTCAATCGGGAGATGATCCCATACTTCCTCGGCCTTGTACGGCGCGTTCAGCAGGAAGGTTGCGCCCGGTTTGGCAATTTTCAGAATGTCAACCTTGCTCATGAACGGGAACTGGTGGCAGGCGACGAAGTCGGCCTTGTTAATCAGATAAGCGGCCTTGATCGGATTATCCGAAAAACGCAGGTGTGACGTCGTCATTGAACCGGATTTGCGGGAATCGTAAACGAAGTAACCCTGACCGTACTTGCCGGCGTCTTCGGCAATAATCTTAATCGAGTTCTTGTTGGCGCCGACGGTGCCGTCAGCACCCAGACCGAAGAATACGGCGCGGACGACGTCTTTGGGTTCGGTGTCAATCGAATCGTCGAACGGCAGCGAGGTCTTGCTGACGTCGTCGGTAATGCCGACCGAGAAGCCGTTGAGCGGTTTGGCAGCGGCGCCGTTGTCATAAACGGCCTTGACCATGCCCGGCGTAAATTCTTTGGAGGACAGGCCGTAGCGACCGCCGTAGATACGCGGCATCGAAGCGATTTCATTGTTGGCAAAAGCCTGAGTCAGCGTGGCGACGACGTCCAGATACAGCGGTTCGCCGATGGAGCCGGATTCTTTGGTACGGTCCAGAACGTTGACGACCTTAACCGACTTCGGCAGAGCCTTCAGGAAAGACTTGGTCGGGAACGGACGGTACAGACGGACTTTGACCAGACCGTATTTGCCGCCGTTGGCATTGAGGTAATTGATGGTTTCTTCAACCGTTTCGGCACCGGAACCCATGATGACGATGACCTGTTCGGCATCGGCGGCACCGACATAGTCAACAACATTGTATTTGCGGCCGGAGATTTTGGCAAACTTGTCCATTTCTTCCTGAACAATACCTTCAACCTTGTTATAGAACGGGTTGCAGGCTTCGCGGCCCTGGAAGAAGACGTCCGGGTTCTGCGCGGTGCCGCGGATGACCGGAGCTTCCGGACGCAGAGCGTGTTCGGCGTTGAACTGGTAGTTTACGCCCTCGAGCATGGCACGAAGGTCGTCATCGGACAAAAGTTTGATTTTCTTGATTTCGTGCGAAGTGCGGAAACCGTCAAAGAAGTGCATAAACGGAACGCGGGAGCGCAGCGTGGAAGTCTGGGCAATGGCCGCGAAGTCGTGGGCTTCCTGAACGGAGTTGGAGCACAGCATGGCAAAGCCGGTCTGACGGCAGGACATGACGTCGGTGTGGTCGCCGAAGATGGACAACGCATGGTAAGCCAGAGAACGGGCGGCAACGTGCATAACGAACGGCGAAAGTTCGCCGGCGATTTTGTACATGTTCGGAATCATCAGGAGCAGACCCTGCGAAGCGGTAAAGGTGGTGGTCAGGGCACCGGCCTGGATTGAACCGTGGCAGGCGCCGGCGGCACCGGCTTCGGACTGCATTTCCTGAACTTCGGGAACAACGCCCCAGAGGTTCTTCTGTTTGGCAGCAGACCACGCATCGGCCCATTCGCCCATCGGAGACGACGGGGTAATCGGGTAAATTACGCAGACTTCATTCATGCGGTGGGCAACGGAAGCAGCGGCTTCGTTACCGTCCATCATTTTCATCTTAACGTCAGACATATATTTTTATCCTTGTATGGTTAACATAGAAAAGGCCCTCGGATTAAGACGATTTTATGCCTAATCTTCCGGCCTCGGGTTACTTTAAATAGAATCTTATGTACGCGTTTTATAGCACTTTATTTTTTTAAATGCCAGCAAAAAAGACTCAATCCGGGCAGGGTCTTGATAAGTCGGAAATATCCGGTTTTGTTGATTTTTTTGTCTAGACAAAAGCGGCTGGCCGTGTTATGTCAAAAAGCCTGTAGATGATTATTGTGCGGTTGAGAGAATAAAATTATTGTTTAACTTAAATTCGTTGTATATGAATGATTTGATTATTATGGCCGCAATGTTGGCCGTGTTTGGCATCTGGCTGCTGTTTCATCGTCTGAAAAAACGGAGATCCGCTGACGATGACCCCGGCGGCAAGGATTTTACCCTGACAAGAGAGCAAGTTGAAGAACTTAACCGGCAGCGTGCAGAGAAAGAGGTTGTATTGCCGTCTGCATCCGGGGAAGAAAACCGTCCCGTTTCGGAACCTTCTGCCGCGGAACCTGTTCTGGAGAAGCTTTCGGCGCCGGCAGGTGAAAGGAAAACGCAACCCGGGGTATTTACGGAGGTGGATTTGTGGAACCAGTGGGTTGCCAGAACCGGCGATTATCGTCTGTCGAAAGACGTGATTGCGGCTGCGGCGGGGCATTTGACGCCCGAGCAGGCGCTGACGCTCTGCAAGCGGTATCGGGAACAGCATCCGCAGCTTTATGCCGGCATTCGGAAATACGCCGACTGGTATGAGCGTTCCGAACCGGCGGCAAAAATCATCGGTCTGCGTATGGAGGCGCTGATGAAGCAGGGCGGCATTATCCGTCGCCGCTGATTTTGCAGAACATTTAAATAGAGACAGCAGGTTGAAAGCCCGGCTGTCTCTTTTTTGTCTAGACAGTCGGAAGTGAATGTGGTATATTGCGCGCAATCAGCTAAGACTTTGAGAATGTATCATTATAAATTAACCAAAAAAATTCAGTTATGAAAAATTATCCTACAATTCTTTGGGCGAACGATGCGCTGAAAAAGGGAAGTTTCAGTTTCGTATGTGACGAAAATCTGATGCGTTTGCGGCATGAGCTTTCGGATTTTTGCGAGGAAGCTTATATCGAGTATGCGGTTTTGCGGGAGAAGGACGGATTTTGCCGCTGTCTGCGGGAAGAATGCCGTTTCTTTTCGGCTCTGGCGGTTATTGCCGAAAATATGCCGATGCTGCTGATGAATGACGATTTGCGGGAATTTCTCGGTCATATGTATCAGGAACCGGGCGTTTATTTTCAAGGCATGGTTGCGGTTTTGCAGGCTTGCGGAATCAGGGAAACCTATATTGCCGGATTTGCCAATCTGCATATCGGCGAATCCGAAGTCAGAAACTGGTGCAAAGCGCATTTCGGCGTCTGCAATGCCGACGAGCTGTTTGCCGCCGTGAAGAAGGAGATGCCGCTGCCGGATATGGAACTCGTCAACCTGTGCCGTCCGCGTCATGGTTCGTGGCTGTTTTGTCTGGTGTTCTTCGTTTTGGGGCTGTTTATCGGCATGACGCTTTTAAGCGGACTGCTGGCATAGCCGGGAAGAGAATTTAAAAGAGCGGGAAGGCGTGCGGACTTTCCGCTCTTTTTTGTGCAATAGTCCTAAAAGGCTTGAAGTTTTAAAGGTTTAATTTATATTGTTTATCAGTTAAAACTTATTTCAGGAGAAAGTTCATGAGAAAACTGTTTGCCGTTTTGGCCGTATCGACCGCCGTTCTGACCGCATATAGTGCCGGCGCTGACTTTAATTTGGTTGAAGAGGCCCAGAAGATTCAGAACAAGCAGGACGAACTGACCAAGAAAGTTGCCGACGCAAAAGCCGAGGCAGCCAGAAAATATGAGGCTCAGAAAGCCGAACGCGAAGCTAAGGCCGCCGAACAAAAAGCCGAAAGAGAGGCAAAAGCTGCCGAGCAGAAAGCCAAATATGAAGCCAAAAAAGCCGAGATAGAGGCAAAGAGAGCCGAACAGCAGCAAAAAATCGACGAAAAGAAAAAAGCTCTGGACACTCTGTTTGCAAAGTAAAAAAAATGAAGAAAATATTTCTGATGACAATGCTGTTTTTGAACGTTTCGGCCTGCAGCGGCATGGCTCCTTTTCCCGAGGAAGACAAAACGCCGCTGACGCCGCAGGGGCGCCTGAACGCCTGTATTTTGGAACAGGCCAGGAGCAAGGCCGCAAATCCGGAAACTTTCAGCAACGTTGACCTTGCCGCCAATCAGGTTGCCAATTACTGTATCCGCAGTCTGGATATGCTGGACAGCGGTTTGTACCGCCAGTCGGTTGTCAATGCAACATCGATTATAAATTCGTATAATCAATGAGTAAGCGGAAGCGTTGTCAAAATGGCGGTGCTTTTGTTAAAAAAATGTTGATTAATTGGCAGATGCGTTTATAGTATGAATGTTTCTGCCGCGGGTATAATTCAATGGTAGAATGAGAGCTTCCCAAGCTTTTAATGCGGGTTCGATTCCCGTTACCCGCTCCACAACAAAGCCCGCCCATTGAAGGCGGGTTTTGTCGTGATTACGGACGGGAATGTTTTCGTCCGCGGCGGCAAATGCAAGCGATTTAATTTAATTGATTTTCTATGGGCAGTATTCTACACTGGATTGCGGTTGCAAAATGCGGTGAAGCTTGAAGCCGCAGGCAGTTGTTGTTGCATTCAGGCGTTTTCAGGCTTTGCGGCAACCGTTTTTTCTGAAGATACAAACAGAGTGAGGAATGATGAGAAAAGACTTTTATGTTTTCCGGCACGGAGAAACGGAACTGAACCGGCAGAAGCGTTGGCAAGGTTCCGGCACGGACTGTGATTTGAACGCGGCCGGGGTCAGGCAGGCGGAAGAACTTTTGGAAAAGTTCCGCGGCAAAAAGCTTGAAGTCATTTTCTCAAGTCCGCTTATTCGTGCCCGGCATACGGCCGAGGTAGTTGCCGGCGGTTTGGGTTTGCCGGTAATCGTGCGCGAGAATCTTCGCGAATGTTTTTACGGCGAAGCCGAAGGGCAGCCGATTGCCGATTTGGCGGAGAGCTGTCCCGAAATATTGAACAACTGGTATAATCCCGCCGAAAAATATCTGGACATCCGTTTTCCGGGCGGCGAGAGCAAAAAAGAGGCTCGCGACCGCGTATTGAAAGAACTTGACGCTTTGGCGGCAGAACCGTACCAGGTTGCCGGCGCCGCCATTCACGGCGGAACCATGGGGCAGCTGCTTAATTATTATCATGTGCCTTATGACAAGATTCCCAACTGTGCTGCTTTGCATTTGGTTTATGAGGATGGCAACTGGCGTGCCGAAGGGGGAATTTTTTAATGCGGAAGGACGTATATTTGTTCAGGCATGGACAAACCGATGCCAACAAGGAGCACCGCTGGCAGGGGTGCGGCATTAATCTTTCCTTAAACGAGGAGGGGCGGGTTCAGGCTTTTTCGGTTTTGGAAAAATTGAAAAACGCCGGTTTGGAATGCATTTTTTCTTCGCCGTTGAAGCGGGCTTTGGAGACGGCCGAAATTGTCGCCGGAGCTTTAAATCTGCCGGTTAAAGTTCGGGAAGAGTTTCGGGAAGGCTGTTTCGGCGAAGCGGAAGGAATTACGACGGCCGAGCTTGACGAACTGTGGCCGGATATCAGCAGCCGTTGGAAAAATCCCGAGGAACTTGACGTCGGTTATCCGGGCGGCGAAACCAAACGGCAGATTCAGGAAAGAATGTTTGCCGCGCTGAATGCGCTGCTGGACGAAGATTATGACGTTTTCGGCGTAGCGACGCATGGTTCGGCGCTGCGCAATTTGCTGCATTTATTCGGCGTTGATTTGGGCCGGATTGCCAACGGAACGGTTTTTCATCTGATTTACGAAGACGGCTGCTGGCGTCCGGAAGCCTTTGATTAAGCCTACATAAACGACGGTTCTATGTGAATGACGACGCGGCGGTTGCGGATGCGATTTTCCGGTATCGGGTCGCCGAACGGGTCGAGGTTAGGATATTTGGGGCTGACGTCGTTCATACCGGTTGCGCGCATGCGGACGCGGGCAATGCCGCGTTCTTCCAGAAAACGGGCGACGGCAGATGCGCGAGCCGAAGAAAGTTCCCAGTTGGAAGGATATTTTTCGCTGGCAACTTTTTCGTCGCTGGTATGTCCTTCAATGCTGAATACAAAGTTTTTGTAACGATCCGACTGAAGCGTGGCTGCCATTCTTTTGAGCGCGGGAAGCGCTTCGGGTTTGATGTCGGCAGAACCGCGGTTGAACAGCATGTCGCCGCCGAACTCGAGAACAATGCCCTGCGTGTCGCTGCCGATGGCGACCTTCTTTTCCAAATCCAGCGATTGAATGTCGTCATTGAGTTCGGTCATCAGCATTTCAATCGGGCGCTGAATTATCTTTTTGCCCAATCCTTCGCTCAGGCCGGCGGAAATCTGCTCGTATTTGGCAACGTCCGGTTTGGAAACGGAAAGCATCATGACAAAGAAGCACAGCAACAGCGTTACCATGTCGCCGTAGGTCGACATCCAGTCTTCGTCAATTTTTTCTTCCGGTTTTTTCTTCATGACAATATCCTATTTGCCCGAATTAAGGTCACGGTCGATGGAAAACTGCTCGCTGAGGTCGACAAAGGAGTTGATTTTGTCCTGAATGTAACGCGGGCTTTTGCGTTCGGCAAGGAGAACCAGTCCTTCCATCTGCAGATTGTTTTTGAACATGGTAACGTCGTTGCGGGCGCTCATTTTTGTTGCCAGCGGAATAAAGATGAGGCGGGCGAGAATGATACCGTAAAAGGTCGTAACCAAAGCAACAGCCATGCTGGGGCCGATGGCCGAAGGGTCGCCGCCCATGCTGCTGAGCATGATAATCAGACCGATGAGGGTGCCGAGCATACCGAAAGCCGGCGCGTCGCCGCCCATTTTCTTGAGGGCGTCGGTTTCGCGGCGGTCACGTTCAGCCTGAGATTCCATCATATGTTCCATAATGGTTTTGATTTCAGCGCCGGTATAGCCGGTAACGACCAAATCGGCACCGTAAGCCAGAAACGGATTGTTGGCGCGGATGTCGTCGGTAATTTCGTTTTCCAGACCCTGCAGGCCGTTTTTCTGAATGATATATGCCCAGCGCACAATCTGGCCGACTTCGTCTTTCAGCGAGGCTTCGGAATCCTTGTGACGGCCGAAGGCTTTGCCCATAAGACGAATGGCCTTGAGCGCGAGACCGGTTTCGTACGAAAGGAAAAGAGCAACGAAAGTGCCGCCGATGACGATAATCATACTCGGAACGTCGACGAATGCCAGCGGCTTGTCCGTTGCCGACAGAATGGAACCGAGCACGACGCAGACGGCGGCGATGAAACCAAACAGTGTTCCTTTTGACATAATTTCTAAAGTCCTTTTTTTATCAGGTCGTTAATAATTATTTCTTTCCGGCTTTGACGTAGGCGATGTTGGCATGCTCTTCGCAGTAGGTCTGGCCGATTTTGACTTTTTTGCCGCAGAAATGGAAGTTTTCGTCTTTGGGGTCGCCGACGGGCCAACGGCAGGTATGGTTGTCCAGGTCGGTCAGCGAAGTTTTGCCGCAGTGCGAATGGCTGTTTTTGACCGGTATTTTGGCAACCGGTTCGAATTTTTCTTCCTTTGCCGGTTCGGGACGCTTTTCTTCTTTGGCCTTGACCGGTGCCGCTTTTTCTTCTTTTGCCGGTTTGGCCGGAGCGGCTTTTTCTTCGGAAATTTCGTCTTTTTTCTTAATCGGAGACGGCCGTCCGGAGAGCTGCAGGCGGTGAACTTTGCCGACGATGGAGTTTTTGGAAACGCCGAGACGTTTGCCGATTTCGCCGGTGGTTAAACCTTCATGCCACATTTTTTTGAGGTCTTCAACCATTTGCTCAGTCCATGCCATGTTTTTTCTCCTTAAATTAAGCTTTTGAACCAATCTATCCTGATATTATGAAAATATCGTTACCGAGTCTAGCAATATTAGCATTTTATCACTTTTTTTTTGTAAATTTATAGATTATATTGTTCGCAAATCATCTTTTTAAGGGAGTATAAAATGCGCGAAAATTATGTTAAAATTCTGTTGGCTCTCGGCCTGTTGCTGCCTTCTTCCGGTTCTTTGGCCGCGGACAAGGAAATTATACTCGACAAAAACAAATCAGTGGATATGGCAATCAGTATTTACAACAACAGTTTGGGTTTTGTCCGCGATACCCGGGAGGTTATGCTCGAAAAGGGCAATAATTCGGTTGCCTTCGTCGGCGTCGCCGACCAGATTAAGCCCGAGACCGCCATGCTTTCCGGCAGCGGCGTCACGGTCACCGAACAGAATTACAACTATAATCTTCTGACGCCTTACAATATTCTTAACGAATCCGTCGGGCAGACGGTAAAAACGGCCCTGTACAATGAACAGACCGGGCAGACGGTTTTTAACAGCGCCAAAATCATCGACAGCAACAACGGCCGGCCGATTTTGCAGTTCGATTACGGTATCGAGACCGATTTCCCGGGGCGCATCGTTTATGAAAAACTGCCGGAAAACCTTACTGCCAGGCCGACGCTGGACATTTCGCTCAACAACAAGACGGCCGGCAGCAAAAGGCTGGAGCTTGCCTACCTGACTTCCGGCATCAGCTGGAAGGCCGATTATGTAGCGGAAGTCAACGGCAGCAATACATTGGCTCTGAACGGCTGGATTACGCTCAACAACCAGTCGGGCACCACATATGAAAACGCAGCCGTGCAGCTGATTGCGGGGAGTGTCAACGAGGTACAGCCGCCGGTTATGCCGCGGATGTACGGTTTGGCGATGAAAGCGGCCGTAAATGACATGGCCGTGGCCGAAAGCGCCGCTGCCGGCGCGAGCAGCGAGGCCTTTGCCGATTATTACCTTTATACGCTGCCGGCACGGACGACGATTAAGGACAACCAGTCCAAGCAGGTAAGCCTGTTTACGAAGGAAAAGGTTCGTTTTGTCCGCGAATATAAGCTGGTTTCGCCGCTGTATGCGGGACTTAACATGCGAGAGAACGAGTTTGAAAATGCCAATCCGCAGGTTACATACAAGCTCAACAACGTCGAAGCCGAAGGTCTGGGGCTGCCGATGCCGCAGGGAACGGTACGCTTTTATGAAAATGACAGCAAGGGAAACATGCAGTTTATCGGCGAGAGCGAATTTCGGCAGCTGGCCAAAGGCGACAAAACCGAGCTGCCGCTGGGCAAATCTTTTGACGTTTCGGCCAAGGGGAAGACAGCCGGCGTGATCCGGCTGGCCAAAGACAGCTATGAAGGCGATTTCGAAATCACGTTTAAAAATGCCAAGAGCGAATCGGCCGTCGTTAATTTTGAACAGAAATTCGGCGGCAGCTGGACGATTGTTTCGGAAAGCGTAAAAAGCGAGAAAAAGAACGCTTCGACGGAACTCTGGAAAGTTGAGGTTCCGGCAAACGGCGAAAAAGTACTTACCTTTAAGGCCAGAATTACGGCATTATGAGAAAAACGGGACGGATATTAGCTGCGGCAGCCGCGCTGGCTTTTGCCTTTGCGGCACAGGCGGCGCAGGAAAAGACGGTCAGCTTCGACGTCGATATGGACATCGGGCAGAAACTGCCGCCCTATGAGGAAATGCTTAAAAAGTATGTCGCCGATAACCGGATTGTCAATCGCGGATATGATTTTCACTGGGATATCGGCAATATTTTTGACAGCGTTTTCCGAATGACCATCGACTATTATGGACAGACCGAGAAACGCATTAAAAATGTTCACGAAGACGATTTGACGGCGCTGCTTTCAACCCTTCCTCCCGAATATTACCAGTATATCGGCCCATATCTGCATACGGTGCCGAACATGCCGGAGAAGATTCTGAACATGCCCGGCATCAAAGAAACCAAAAACCGGTTTCCGAAAAGAATAGCGCGCGAGCTTGAGGGAATAGAGGACCTTGAGTTCGTTTCGCCGTACCTGTATTATGTGCTGATGCCGGAAAGCTGGCCGGATTACCGGCGAACCATGGAAAAGGCGCCGCGGCCGTCAACCCGGGCGAAAGTCGAACATGATCCGGCATTTTTCGAAAAAGTTAAAGCGCTGGTGCCGGACGAAGATTTTCTGCCGGGAGCGGAAAAACAAAGCAAAATCTCACTGAGCGATCTGCGGACGCTGGAACCGACCAAAAACGGGCCGCTGACCGCCGCCGACGTGAAAGCTTTTACCGGAACGCTGGACAAGGTCAACGCCTTTACCAAAGACATGAAAAACTATGACCGGATTAATACCGCGGGCATTCTTATTGACGTGTGGGAAAAGGAAAACGGACGGGGGCCGCAGGTCAGCCTGCTGAAAGATCTGGTTAATCCGTGCCAGCGTCTGGTTCAGAAAGTCAGGTACGCCGGATTGGAACGCGAGTTTTCCAGAATCGTCAATACGGAGGGGTTTGACGCGGAAGGCTGGGCTTATACCTGTGACAAGGCGGTCAAGGCGTATAGGGTTTCCATGCTTACGCGAAGCGTGGTGGCGGGAATTCTGATGTACCGGCAGGGCGTTTATGACGCGTTCAGGGATATTGCCGGCGAACGTATCGGAAATCTGCAGCGGGAAACGGTGCAGGCGGTTTTGGAAATGTATGAGGCGCCGACGGCCGACGTGCTGGAAACGCGCAAAAACCGGAGCGAACTCGGCAGAAAGATTATTGACAATAACCGATTTATAGGTAATGCTCCGATTTTAGTGCTGTACTAATGCGGAAACGAACAGGGACGAAAACAATGAGAACAGTTGTGTTGGGCGGCGGAGAGAGCGGCACGGGCGCGTGCCTGCTGGCCAAAAAGCTCGGACATGAAGTTTTTCTGTCGGACAAGGGAAGCCTTTCCGACAAGTATCGTAAAGTTTTGACTGACAATCGGATTGAGTTTGAAGAGGGCGGTCACAGTCTCGACAAAATCTACAATGCCGGCCTGGTTATCAAGAGCCCGGGTATTCCCGACGACAATCCGGTGGTAAAGGAACTGCGGCGCCGGGGCGTTGAGGTCATTTCGGAGATTGAATTTGCCGGACGGCACAGTTCAGCAAAAATGTGCTGCATTACCGGCAGCAACGGCAAAACCACGACAACGCTGCTGATTAAGCATATTCTGGATACGGCGGGAATTGACGCCGGGCTGGCCGGCAACGTCGGTTTTTCGCTGGCGGCACAGGTTGCGGCGGACGCGCATCCCCTGTATGTGATTGAGCTGTCGAGTTTTCAGCTGGACGGCATGTTTGATTTCAGGGCCGACGTGGCGGTGCTGACAAATATTACGCCGGATCATTTGGACCGCTATGATTTCAAATATGAAAACTATATCAATTCGAAATTCCGGATTTTGCAGAACATGCGTTCGGAAGACCTGTTTGTTTACGGTTATGACAGCGATGCCGTGCGCAAAAAAGTGCAGGAGCTTGATATTGTGCCGGCGCAGGCGCCGTTTACGCATCTTGACAAAAAAGACTGCGCGGCGTATATGGATGGTAATCGGCTGACGGCCAGAGAATCGGGACGGGTTTTCTCGATTGACAAAAACGAAATAAGCATAAAGGGCCGTCATAACATTTATAATGCGATGTGCGCGGTTCTGGCCTGTATGCGGCTCGGCGTCGACAACGAAAAAATTGCCGAAGGGCTGAGAAGTTTTCCGCAGGTAGAGCATCGTTTGGAAACGGTGCTGGTAAAAGACGGCGTTACCTATATCAACGACTCAAAAGCGACAAACGTGGATTCAGCGTGGTATGCGCTGGACAGCATGACCGCTCCGGTGGTCTGGATTGCCGGCGGCAAGGACAAGGGTAACGACTACAGCGTTTTGTACGAGCTGGTTCGGAAAAAGGTTAAGGTGCTGGTCTGCATGGGGCTGCACAACGAAAAGCTGATTGAAAGTTTTTCGCCGTTGTGCAAGGTGTTTGACACCGATAATCTGGAAGATGCCGTCAAGGCGGCCAGAAACTGTGCGGAACCCGGCGACGTCGTGCTGCTTTCGCCTTGCTGCGCGAGCTTTGACCTGTTCAGAAGCTACGAGCACCGCGGCGAAATGTTTAAACAGGAAGTGAGAAAGTAAAACAATGACGATTTTGGACAACATTAAAAACGTGTATTTTGTCGGTATCGGCGGCATCGGCATGAGTGCTCTGGCCCGTTATTTTAAGCTTAAAGGCTACAATGTGGCCGGCTATGACCGTACGCAGACGCCGCTGACGGAAAAGATGGCACGGGAAGAGGGAATTGCCGTCAACTATGCCGACGATGAAAATGAAATTGCCGAAATCTACCGTAATGCGGAGAATACGCTGGTGGTTTATACGCCGGCCATTCCGCGCGACAACCGTCAGCTTAACTTCTTTACCGACCGCGGCATGAAACCGCATAAGCGTTCGGAAGTTCTGGGACTGCTTTCGCATGCGGGCAAGGCGCTGTGCATTGCCGGCACGCACGGCAAAACCACAACCTCGACGCTGCTGGCCTGGCTGCTGCATAATTCACATGTCAAATGCAGCGCTTTTCTGGGCGGCATTTCCGAAAATTTCGGCAGCAATCTGCTGGTGGACACTTCGTCGGATTACATTGTCATCGAAGCGGACGAATTTGACCGCTCGTTTCTGACGCTTAATCCGGAAAAAGCGGTTATTACCTCGATGGACGCCGATCATATGGATATCTACGGCAACCGCGACAGCATTATTGCCGCGTTTGAGGATTTTGCCTGCCGGGTGGTTCCCAAAGGCGGACTGTTTATCAAAAAGGGACTGGAAATCAGGAAGCGCAGGGTTGACGGTTTTTACAGCCTGAACGACAAGGCGGATTTTTATGCCGACAACCTGCGTTTGGAAAACGGTTTGTACAGTTTTGACTATCACGGGCGCAACGGCGACATTCTCAATCTGAAGCTCGGAGTGCCGGGCATGGTCAACGTTGAAAACGCTGTGGCGGCGATTACCGTGGCGCTGGACTGCGGCGTGACGGCCGACGAAATTCGGGCGGCGCTGCCTGAGTTCAAAGGCGTTCACCGCCGGTTCAACATCATTTCGGCAAGCGAAGATTTGATTCTGATTGACGATTATGCGCATCATCCCAAGGAAATTGAGGCGACTCTGAAATCCGTGCGCCGGATTTGGCCGGACCGTTATCTGACCGTCGTGTTTCAGCCGCATTTGTATTCGCGGACCAAAGACTTTGCGCCGGAATTTGCTCAAAGCCTGTCGTTGGCCGACGAAGTGGTGCTGATGAATATTTATCCGGCCCGTGAGAAGCCAATTCCGAACGTCAGTTCTAACATTATCATGGACAAGATTACGGTTCCGGTACGGCTGATGGCGGAAAGCGAGATTGTCGAGGCGGCACCCGGTTTTAAAGGAATCGCGATAACCATGGGTGCCGGCGACATCGATAAACTGCCGTCGAAAATTTATGCAAAATTAAATGCCGTAAAATCAGCCGCTTGACGGGCAAAAAAATATTTTTTTCTTGCAATCTGAATTTATTTGCGGGTATAAAGCATAAAAAAATGATTTAACTCTTTCAAAAGGTATAAAGAAAATGGCACGTGTTACTGTTGAAGACTGCGTTGATAAAATTCCGAATCGCTATGAATTGCTGATGGTTGCGGCTCAGAGAGCCAAAGACATCAGTGCCGGTGCGCCGATTACGGTTGCCCGCGACAATGACAAAAACCCGGTTATCGCCTTGCGCGAGATTGCCGATGAGACCGTCAGCATTGAAGAATTGCAGAAGTCTCTGGTTATGGGGCTGCAGAAATATGTTGAAGTCGAGGAGCCGGAAGAAGAAGAGCTTGAAATTATGGCCGCCGAAAAAGAACTGGCCGATTTGGACGAGCAGTTCTCCGGCCTGCTGCTGGATACGGAAATGAACGACGGCATGCAGGTTCACGGCGACGATGACGACGCGCTGGATTTGGATGCGGTGGACGCCGGCAGCGACGACGATCTTTCTCTGGACGAGGAAGGCGGTCTGGACGACGGTTTTGACCTGGGCGATGACGCCGGAGAAGATTTTGACGAAGAATAGCCTTTTCTGAGGTCGTTTAATGTAAAAAGCCCCGTTCTGCGAGCGGGGCTTTTGATTGTTTAAAGTAATTGTTAATTTTTTAATTGTAGTATAAAATAGCTTTCAAAGCGCGATTTCAGAAGAATTTTATTTAGAATAATAAGGTTGCGATGTTAAGACAGTATGAACTAGTTGATTTGGTTAAATCCTATGATCCCGACGCCGATGAAGACGCCCTGAACCGTGCGTATGTTTTTGCGATGAAGAAGCACGGCGCCCAGCTTCGCACTTCCGGCGACCCTTATTATTCGCACCCGGTCGAGGTGGCCGGTATCCTGACCAAGTTCAAGCTTGATTCGGTGTCCATTATTGCGGGACTGCTGCACGATACGGTTGAAGACACCGATACGACGGTCGAGGAAGTCCGCGAACTGTTCGGCGACCAGGTGGCGCAGATTGTCGACGGTCTGACGAAACTGGCAAAAATCGAGCAGAAATCGGCCAACAACAAACAGGCGGAAAATTTTCGCAAGCTGCTGCTGGCGATGTCGGAAGATATCCGCGTGCTGCTGATTAAGCTGGCGGATCGTCTGCACAACATGCGCACGCTGCATTTCTGCGCTCCGGAAAAGCGCGCCCGCATTGCCCGCGAGACGCTGGATATTTATGCGCCGCTTGCCGAACGTATCGGCATGCAGGAAGTTAAGAGTGAACTGGAGGAAATCGCTTTTGCCGAACTGCACAAGGAAGCGCATGATTCAATTGTCGCCCGTCTGAACTTTTTGCGCGAAAAAGACAGCAACCTGGTGCCGAAAATTATTGAGCAGCTGCAGAAAGACATGGAGGAGAACGGTATCAAAGCGGTGGTTTCCGGACGAGAAAAAACGCCTTATTCCATCTGGCGCAAAATGCAGCAGAAGAACGCGTCGTTCGAACAGCTGTCAGATATTATGGCTTTCCGCATTATTGTTGACGACGTGGCGACCTGTTATCAGGCATTGGGCATTGTGCACAGCAAATATCACATGGTTCCGCGCCGTTTTAAGGATTATATTTCGACGCCGAAGCCGAACGGCTATCAGTCCATTCACACTGGCGTCATCGGACCGGAAAATACGCGTATTGAAATTCAGATACGCACGCACGAAATGCACGAAATCGGCGAAAAAGGCGTGGCTGCGCACTGGGCCTATAAACAGGGGCAAAAAGCCGAAGGCAAGAATTTCCGCTGGATACGCGAGCTGCTGGAGATTTTGGAACAGGCATCGAATCCCGAAGAGTTTTTGGAGAACACCAAACTGGAAATGTATAATGACCAGGTGTTCTGTTTTACGCCGAAGGGCGATCTTATCGGTCTGCCGGTCAATTCAACGCCGGTCGATTTTGCCTATGCGGTGCATTCGTCGGTCGGCGATACCTGCGTCGGCGCGAAAATCAACGGCGAAATCCGTCCGCTGCGGACCGTTCTGCAAAACGGCGACCAGGTGGAAATTCTGACGTCCAAGGCGCAGCATCCCTCAACGGAGTGGGAGCGGTTCGTGGTTACCGGCAAGGCAAAAGCAGCCATCCGCCGTTATGTTCGCGCTTATAAACGCGAACAGTTTATTACGCTGGGGCAGGAAATTCTCGAACGTTTGTTCAAGGGTGAAAGTCTGGAGTTTTCCGAAAAGGGACTGGTTAACGTACTGCCGAATTTTGAGGCGGAAACGATTGACGACATTTATGCCAAAGTCGGCGAGGGGATTGTTACCGGTTGGGACGTTTTGAAAGCGGTTTATCCGGGATATAAGCAGTCGAAGCTCGAAAAAGTGGTCAAGTCGGTCAAACTGCCGAGTTTCAAGAAAATCGTCAAGCCGAAAAAAGGCAAGGGCGAACCCCTGAAAATCAAGGGGCTGATTCCGGGGATGGCGGTGCATTTTGCCGGCTGCTGTCATCCGTTGCCGGGTGACCGCATCGTCGGTATTGTGACAACCGGCAAAGGCGTGGCCGTGCATACCATTGACTGTAAGGCGCTGGAAAAATACGCCGACGAGCCTGAGCGCTGGCTGGATATTGCCTGGGGCGAAGAGGCCGAAAACGAAATGCATACCGGCCGTCTGAAAATCATGCTGGCCAACGAACCGGGAACTTTGGCCGAACTTTCAAACCTGATTGCGCGCAACAGCGGCAACATTGCCAATCTTAACATTGTCAACCGCACGGTCAGCTACTTTGAAATTCTTGTCGACGTGGAAGTTAAGGATCTCAAACATTTGACGGACATTATTGCCGCGCTCAAAGCGTCAAAGGTTATATCTTACGTGGCTCGCGCCGCCCAATAAAACCTCTCGTATAATGAGGAACTAGTACAGGATCAGCGGGTAAAATAAATCCTTATTATTTCCCTCGTTTTCCGAGGTTTTGAACGTCCTACTGTATAGTAGGGAACTAATTATAAAAAATCTTGTTGTTCTTAAATAAAATGTATATATTGCAATAAACGAAATTTTACGGGAGTTGGGTTTATTGTTCAAACGCCGGGAAAAACTTTCTTGGAAAAAACGTCTGTCGGGATATTTATGGCCGCAGGGCGGGTGGAAACGCTACGGGCAGTTTATTCTGCTTAAACTGCATCGTCTCGGCGGAACGCCGCGGTCAATTGCGGCCGGTTTTGCCTGCGGTGCGGCCATTTCGTTTACGCCGTTTGTCGGTTTCCATATGATTCTGGCCGCGGCGACGGCGTTTCTGCTGCGCGGCAACATTATTGCCAGCGCGGTCGGAACGGTTGTCGGAAATCCGTGGACTTTTCCGTTTATATGGATTTCGGTGCTTTATACGGGGCGGCTGATGCTGGGTGAGACCGGGGCCGGAAAAATTGAATTCGCACATGTTTTTGAAAAGTCTTTTCATGCGCTGATGACACTGGATTTCAGTTCTTTCGGAAAGGACGTCTGGCCGGTGCTCAAGCCGATGATTGCCGGCTGCGTGCCGTATTATGTTCTGGTCTGGTTCGTGTCTTATTATCTGGTAAAGAAGGCTTTGGACAAGGTTTCGGAACACCGTCGGAAAAACAGGGTTAGATTGTGAGGGAAGAAGATGATTGTCGGTATTGGCTGCGATTTGGCAAATATAAACCGTTTTGAGAAAGCGCTGGCGAAGTTTGGCGGACGTTTTGTCAACCGGGCCTTTTCCGAAAGGGAAAAGGCGGAACTGGCGCGGCGGGAACGGTTGTCGCCGAAAGAACACGCCTGTGCGGCGGCCAAACGGTTTGCCGCCAAGGAAGCCTGTACCAAGGCGCTGGGAACCGGTTTCCGCGACGGGATATTTATGCGCGACATTGAAATTGTTCATCAGCCGAGCGGCAAGCCCGAGCTGTATTTGCAGAACGGTGCCCGCCGGCGGCTGGAGGAAATCTGCGGCGGAGCCGCATTTAAAATCCATGTGACGATGACCGACGATTATCCCTGGGCACAGGCCTTTGTAATTATTGAGATTATTTAAACTTTGGGGTTGATATAATAAAAATAATCGCTAGTATGTAAGACATTGTTTTAGAAAAGGGCATCATTCATGTTTTTCTCTAAAATAATAAGAATAAAAACAAAGAATTATGAGGAAGAAAGATGGAGAAAGAAGAGAGCCTGGCCGATACCGTCAAAACGGTGTTTTATGCGGTTGTCATCGCGATTTTAATTCGCACGTTTTTGTTTGAACCGTTCAAAATTCCGTCGGGTTCGATGTATCCGACCTTGTATGTCGGCGATTATCTGTTCGTTTCCAAATATACTTACGGTTATTCCAAGCATTCGCTGCCGTTTTCGCTGCCGTTGTTTAACGGACGCATATGGGAAGACATGCCGCAGCGCGGCGATGTCGTGGTCTTCAAGTTTCCGCAGGATAACAAGACCGATTTCATCAAACGCATTATCGGCCTGCCCGGCGATAAGGTAAAAATGAGCGGCGGCCGCCTGTATATCAACGGCAAGGCTGTTTCCCGCGAAGATGCGGGAGATTTCGTCATTCGTGACGAAGGCGGCAATGCCGAGCGTTTCCATCAGTATACCGAAACGCTGCCGGAGGGATTTAAACATACGATTATCGAAATTTCCGATAAGGAAAATGCCGACAATACGCTTGAAGTGACAGTGCCGCAGGGAAGTTTCTTCGTAATGGGCGACAATCGCGACAAGTCTAACGACAGCCGTTTTGACGTCGGTTTCGTGCCGTTTGAAAATCTGGTCGGCAAGGCACGTTTTCTGTTTTTCTCGCATAATGACGAGGGCGCCTGGTACAAGCCCTGGACCTGGCCGAAGAAAATCCGCTGGGAACGTCTGTTTGACAAAATCAAATAGTTTTACTGCGAACCTTGACAGAGGAAAGCGGAATGGAAAATTTGCAGAAACTTGAAAAAATTCTCGGTTATGAGTTTAAGAACAAACAGCTGCTCCGACAGGCGCTGACGCACAGCAGTTATTCGTCGCGGCTGAGCGAAAATTACGAACGGCTGGAGTTTTTGGGCGACAGGGTGCTGGGGCTGACGATTGCGGCGCTTTTGTATAGGATGTTTCCCAATGAGCCGGAAGGCAGCCTCTCGCAGCGGCATACCGGTCTGGTTAACAAGGACTGCGTTTCCGAAACGGCGCGGCGGCTTGGTCTGGACAGGTTTGTCATTGTTGCCAACGAGGAGATCCGCGAGAACGAAAACGTGCTTTGCGACGTCTGCGAAGCGGTCATCGGCGCCATATTCATTGATGCCGGCTGCGAACAGGCGGTCGAGTTTGTCAACGAACATTGGAAAGAACTGATAGACAAGAACGTGGCGCCGCCCAAAGATGCCAAGACGCTGTTGCAGGAAACGGCGCATAATCTGGGATTGGGCGTGCCTCAGTACAGGCTGGTCAGCCGCGAAGGCAGCGAGCATGAGCCTTTGTTTCATATGGAAGTCGTTTTTCCCGGGGGCACGGCCGAAGCGGGGAGCGGCCGCAACAAAAAGCTGGCCGAACAGGAAGCGGCAGCCAAAATGCTGGCAAAGCTGGGTATTAAAAATGGCTGATGCGCTTTCTTCTCAGACGCGCTGCGGTTTTGTGGCCCTCATCGGGGCACCGAATGCCGGAAAGTCGACGATAACCAATAATTTTGTCGGCTCCAAGGTGTCGATTGTGTCGCCGAAAGTGCAGACGACCCGCACATTGGTCAAAGGCATCGGCATTTATGACAATACGCAGATAATTTTTCTGGATACGCCGGGAATCTTTAAGCCCAAGCGCCGGCTTGACCGCGCGATGGTCGCTTCGGCCTGGAGCGGGGTGGGCGATGCAGACATAACGGTTCTGGTCGTTGACGCCCGCCGCGGTTTTGACGACGAAACGCAGTCGATTGTCGCCAGGCTTAATAAGAACAAAATTGAAGCGGTACTGGTTTTGAACAAAATTGATTTGGTTCAAAAGGAAAAGCTGTTGGAGCTGAGTGCTAAAATCAATGCGGCCGGAAGATTCAGGGAAACGTTTATGGTTTCGGCGCTGACCGGCAGGCAGATTGACGAGTTTTACAAATATCTGGCCGACAATTTGCCGGTCAGCCCGTGGTATTATCCAGAAGATCAGATTTCGGACATGCCGCTGAAGCTTTTGGCGGCGGAAATTGTCCGCGAAAAGCTGTTTTTGTTTCTGCGGCAGGAACTTCCGTATGCGCTGACGGTTGAACCTGAGTTGTGGGAGCGGCGCGAAGACGGTTCGGTTCGGGCCGAAATCACGATTTATGTCGAGCGTGACAGCCAGAAGATAATTGTTCTGGGCAAGGGCGGCGCAATGATTAAACGCATCGGTCAGGCGGCGCGCCGGGAAATTGAGGAGCTGCTGGAAGAGCGGATTCATCTTTTCCTGTTTGTAAAAGTCCGCGAGAACTGGGGAGACGATCCGGCCCGCTATGCGGATTGGGGACTTAATTTCAACGCCTGAGATTTTTTGTTTGCTTTCTGTGTCGTTTTTTGGGGTGGCGATAATTATATCTTTGCCGAAGGAGGTATGAAATGAGAAAAGGTCTGATTTTAACGGCCGGTTTATGGCTGGCCGCCTGTACTCCGAAAACAGAAAGCGTTTGTGGCGTGTATCAGGGGACGCTGCCGGCGGCGGATGCGCCGGGAATCGAAACCACGCTGACTTTCGGTGAAGACAATCAGGTGTCGCAACGTCTGGTGTACATCGGCAAAAAGGACGGCATTTTTACCGACAGGGGAACTTTTTCGGCGGACGGCAGTATTGTTGCAGTAACGCTTTCCGGGGAAGAACCTTCCTATTATCGGCTCGAGAGGGGGCAGCTGCGCCGTCTTGATATGGATATGCAGCCTGTGGAAGGGCCTTTGGCGGATTATTATATTCTGAAAAAAGTTAAAAGCTGTCGGTAAGACAAAAATAGATGTAGTTCCATTATTGGTAGACAGAAAAATTTGTAGTTTCATTAATAGTTGACTCTTCCGTCAAATCAGTATATCCTGATATTCAGATATGGACTTCAATTCTGAATTTTCGGGAGAACGATCATGCGAAATCTGCTTTTATCTTCTGCAACTCTACTGCTGGTACCGGCTGTTTCCATGGCCGCTCCCGGTTTCATCACATATACACACACAGACACACCTATCGAGTTGAAGCCCATATCCGATATTTCTTCTTCCCTTAAACTTGCCTCAATCTGTTTTCTGGGCGTCGGCGACTGCGATCCCAACGCCGGGTTCGGAACCGGAGACGATTATAGCATGGATACGGTTCAACAATGTCTGGACGAAGGTTACGGCAAACAGAACTGCAACTCGGTACAGACAATTGACGGGGTTTGTCCGTATAATCCGGCTTACGGTTTGGGCTGTAAGTGCGCGCCTAATCTGGTAAGCTGTCCGGCGGGGCAGGATGGGGTCGGAGAGAGCTGCGGCGGCAAGTATGTTTCCTGTCAATGCGATCCGGCACTGGTCAGCTGCGCTTCAAACCAAGTCGGACAAGGCGCCAGCTGCGGCGGCAAATATGAAAGCTGTGCCTGCAAGCCGGAATATAAATACACTTCGTCCAACTGTTCTTATCCGCGTTCGGTATCGGGAGCCAGCTGCGGCGGCAAATATACCGGCTGTGACTGTCCGTCCGGGGTTAACGAAGGGCAATACGGCTGCGATGAATATTATCCGGCGCCCTGTTCTTCGGTCTGCAAAAGCGCCAATGCCGACAACTGTCAGAACCGGGAAGCGGTCTCCACGCCGTATGGCTGTGCCGAATATTGGGAAGATTGTCCGTCCAAATGCAAAACGGCTTATAACGACAACTGTCGAAACAGAACCGAAGTTTCGTGCCAGTTCGGCTGTGCCTCGTATTTTGGGGATTGTCTGTCCAAATGCCAGTCCTGCGAAAACGACAACTGCGGCAATCGCACGGCGGTTGAGGCGCCGTACGGCTGCCAAACGTACTGGAGCGACTGTTCGTCCAAGTGTCAGACGGCCTATCCGGACAACTGTCACAACCGCACCGACAACAATTCGCAGACTTATGGCTGCATGAAATATTACGACGACTGCGCAACCAAGTGCGAGACCCCCTATACGGACAACTGCCGCAACCGCACCGAAGCTATATCAGGCTGTCCGGCGAACGCGACCTGTTCCTACTTCTCCGACTGCTTCTCCAAAATCAGCTCATGGTCCTGCAACGACGGGTATGTTAAGTCCGGCAATGAATGTGTCGTCGAAAAGAAAGGCACTTGTGAAGATTACGGATATTCTTCAACGGAGCCTTCGGGAGAGAAATGTATAAGCAGATGGGTATTAGAGCTGTCAAAGTTCTGCTATACGGACGAGTGTAAGGTATGTCAGTTGGGTTTACTGTGTGCTAACGGCTGCGCCGAATATAACAGGCCGGAAGATATGGTAGATCTTTACAATTGTCCGAGGGTTTGCGTTTCCTGCAATCAGGCGCCGGCAACGAAGCCGGATTGCGGTTCGCAGTCGCTGATATCCTGCAACGGAACTTATTACTGTTGTGATCCGCGTTTTGCCAGCTGTTATTATACGACATCTCATAACGGTACGAACGGAACGGTAACCTATATGTGTTCTGTGGCCGGTCAGGTGTCAAGCAGCGTTGACGGCGTTGTTGAGGGCGTTACGCGAGTTCCTTAGCCGTCGGCCGTGCGATTGTAAAATCCGTCTTTGGAAAAGGGCGGATTTTTTTTATAACCGGCGTTTTAAAATTTGGCACGACATTTGCATAGGTGTATTCAACAGAAAAAATTATCCAAACGATTGGGGAGAATATAATGGATAATACGAAATACATAGCCTTGTCACGTCAGATGGCTTTGTGGAAGCAGATGGACATTGTTTCCAACAACATGGCCAACATGAACACTTCCGGCTACAAGCAGGACGACGCGATATTTGCTTCGTATCTGACGCAGACCAAAAACGCCGAGGGGTTCGGCAGGGTTCCCGTCTATTTTACGCAGGATTTCGGAATGTATAAGGATTTCAAGGAAGGCGCCATTGTCCATACCGGAAATACTTTCGATCTGGCTTTGCAGGGGGACGCTTTCTTTGCGATTGAAACGCCGGAAGGCGAGAGATATACGCGCAAAGGTCAGTTTCAGCTTGACGCCGACGGACAGCTGGTAACCAGCGAGGGGTATGCCGTTATGTCTGAGAACAACGAGCCTTTCTTCATCGCGCCCGGCGAGACCGAAATTTCGGTTGCCGAAAACGGCGAGGTCTTTACCGAAAACGGCGTTATCGGGCGGATTAAGACGGTTTCGTTTGCCAACAATCAGAAACTTTTAAAAGTTGCCGACACGATGTTTGAGAATACGGCCGGGAACATGATGCAGCCGGCGGCAAATGCCAAAGTGGTTCAGGGCGCCGTCGAAAAGTCGAACGTCGATCCGATTACGGAAATGACCAAGATGATTAAACTGCAACGCTCCTATGAGATGGTTCAGTCAATGATTGACGAGGAGCATGACCGGATTTCGAACACTATCAGCACTTATTCGCAATTAGCTTAAGCAAGGGGAAAAGAAAATGAGATCATTAGCAATCGGCGCAACGGGAATGCTGGCACAGCAGACCAACGTGGACGTTATTTCCAACAACATCGCCAACATGAACACTACGGCCTATACGAAAAGAAGAGCCGAATTTAACGATCTTCTGTATCAGAACATTATCCGTCCGGGTTCGGCGTCGACGTCTTCCGATACGATTGTGCCGTCCGGCATTCAGCTGGGTCTCGGTGTCAGAACCGCCGCCGTCTACCGCATTACCGACGGCACCAGCCTGACCAATACCAACAACACGCTGGATTTGGCCATTCGCGGCCGCGGCTACTTTCAGATTGAACTGCCGGAAGGCAAGGGAACGGCTTATACCCGCGACGGCGCCTTTCAGCGCAACGGCGACGGCGTTATCGTGACGCACGACGGTTATGTGGTTCAGCCGGAAATTACCATTCCCGACGACGCGGTTGAGATTTACGTCAACAATTCGGGTGAGGTTTGGATTAAGCAGGACGGCGAAACCGATGAAACCAACGTCGGGCAGCTGGAACTGGCGACATTTCCGAACGAGGCCGGACTGGAAGCCATGGGACAGAACCTGTTTCTGGAGACCGAAGCTTCCGGCGCGCCGATTATTGACAATCCGGACACCGAATCTTTCGGTTCGGTTCTGCAGGGCTATCTGGAAACTTCGAACGTCAATCCGGTGGCCGAAATTACCGAGCTGGTCTCGGCGCAGCGCGCTTATGAGATGAACTCGAAAATCATTCAGACTTCTGACCAGATGCTCAGCACGATTACGTCGCTGAGATAACGGACGGATGTCAGGGGGAGTTATGATGAAATTCTTTTTAGCCGCAGTTTTGACGTTATGCCGAATTAGTATGGCAAATGCAGAGAATCTGCTGATTGTGGGGGAAGATGAAATCAGACAGGCAATTGAAGAGGAATTTGTCGAGCAGGGACAAAATCAGGCGCTGGATGTGGAATTTTTTGGTGGGCAAACCGTCTTTCATATCGAAAATGCTCAAAAAGCTAAAATTCTGGTCTCTGGTCTGAAAATGGACGAATTGCAGAACCGTTTTTCGTGCAATGCGGAAATTTTTGCCGACGGCAAGTCCTATGCCCGGACGAACATTACCGGCCGCTATTTTCTGCTGAGCGAGATTTGGGTTCCGTCGCAGAATATTCAGAAAGGCGAAGTCATTGCTCCCGAAATGCTGAAGCAGATTACCGTCCGTCAGAACCGGATCAAGCCGAGTTTTGTCACCGATAAGGAGCGGCTGGCCGGCAAGGAAGCCAAAAAGCTGCTGAAGGAAGGCAAAATCGTCATGGACAGGGATATCGGCAATCAGGTGCTGATTAAAAAAGGCGACGTCGTGACCGTGGTTTACCGAACCGACAAGATGCAGATTACGGCCAAGGTTGAGGCTTTGGGCGACGGCGGCAAGGGCGACAAAATCGAGATGCTTAATCCGAAAAGCAAGAAAACGCTGTTCGGCCGCGTTATTGACAAAGATACCGTAGAAGCGGAAATCCAATAGAAGGGGACTATTGACATGAACAACAACCAAAGTTTTGCGAAGATGACGGCAGTTTTGCTGATGGCAACGGCCCTGAGCGGCTGCAACGCCTGGAGCCGCATCAGAAACATCGGCGCCGAACCGCCGCTGACCCCGATTGAAAACCCGGTGACGGCGCCCAACTATCAGCCGGTGTCGATGCCGATGCCCGAACAACCGGAACATTATGCCGGTGCCAATTCGCTGTGGCGCGCAGGTTCCTCAGGCTTTTTCAAAGACCAGCGGGCTTCCAAGGTGGGCGACATCATTACGGTTAACGTTTCGGCTTCGGACGCGGCCAAGCTGGAGAACGAAACCGAACAGACCCGCGACAACAACTCGGATACGGTCGGCGTGAGCAGATTGTTCGGTTATGAGGAATATGCCAAGGATTATCTGCCGGATTCCGTTATTCCGGCCAACCTGGTTGACGTTCAGTCAGATCATGACGTTTCCGGCGAAGGCAAAATCGACCGCAGCGAGAAAATCGACGTGACTATGGCGGCGATTGTTACGCAGGTGTTGCCGAACGGCAATCTGGTTATTGAAGGCACGCAGGAAATCCGGGTCAACTACGAGCTTCGCCAGCTGACCGTCAGAGGCATTATCCGCCGGGCGGACATTTCTTCCGACAACTCGATTGAGTCGAGCAAAATTGCCGAGCTTCGCGTTTCCTACGGCGGCCAGGGCACGATTTCCGACATGCAGCAGCCCCGATACGGACGCCAGCTGCTGGACATTATTGCTCCGTTCTAAGCGTTTTTGCAAGTTCCCCTATTATTATGTTGACGCTTTTAAAGAAAAAATCTCCCCATTTTTTCTTTATAATATGCAGAGTTTCCCCAAGCTCTGTATTTTTCCTGAAAGAAAAGTCTGTCTTTTTTCCCCTATTATAAGGCAGACTTTTTTCAGGGTATTAACTGAAATTAACTGTTTAAAAAGATAATCGGATAGATTATATATTTTTGTGATAACCCTATAAGTTTTAAGGAAGCTGAGATGAACAACAAAATAGACCAAGTTAAGAATGCTGAAAACGAAGCCGTTATTCTGCTGAATCACGCAATGGCTCTGGCGAAAGCCTCGACCAGCAGCGATGAACTGGAGATTGTTTCGGTTTTGGACAGCAATTTGAAACTTTGGGTGGAAATAGAAACATCACTTAAAAGTGCAAAGAATTTGCTTCCCGAAGATATTAAAACAAACCTTATCAAACTGTCGCGTTTCGTTGAGCGCATGACCCTGTCCAAAGGCAGCAAAATGAGCAAATCCGATTTTGACTGCCTGATTAATATCAATATGCAGATTTCGGAAGGTTTGATTGAGGCGGTTAAAAACAATCTGGCGACGGAAGAAGCCTTTTCGCTGCTGAAATGTGCCATTGATCTGTCGATGGCCCGCGAAAACGGCGACGCCAAAGAACTGGTCAGCGCTTTGGACAACAATATGCAGCTTTGGGTTTACATTAAAACCCTGGCTTCCAAACATGACAATCCGCTGCCGCCGGAAACCAAAAACAATCTGATTAAGCTGGCCGATTATGTTTCCAGCAAGACGTTGGAAATCGGCAAAAATGTCGATGACATCAATCAGAAAACCCTTGATTCGATGATTATGACCAATCTGCAGATTTCCGAAGGTCTGATGACCAAGAGAATTGCCTGTTGAAAGGAACGGTAGTTAAAAAATCCCCGGAGAATGAAACACCCGGGGATTTTTTGTGTTTGGGCCGCGTTACATATAACCGCATTCGACGCCGTTGGGTTCGCAACATTCTCGCGTGACGTATTCTCCACAGCTGTTGTAATATGGCGGAAAGGCATTTTCCGGATCGGAAGCCCAAATTGTTTCGCATTGGTAAAATTTTTGCTGGCAGACGGACAACCAGTCGGTGGTTTGTGTTTTTTTGCAGGAGCTTCCTTCTTGTTTATACCCGGATTTGCAGGACCAGGAACTGATTTTGGAAGAGCAGTCGGAGTAATAAGAACAACTGGCGTTACTCGGACAAGACCCGATAACCGCCGTTCTGTTCCGGCAATTGTCAGCATAACAGGTTTGGCACTTGGAAGAACAATCGCCCCAATAGGACTGGCAGCCGTAAGAACAGTTTGCCGCAGTCCGGTTTCGGCAGTTGTCGTTGTATTTAGTTTTGCATTTGCTGGAACAGTCGGCCCAGTATTCGGCGCAGCCGTAAGGCGTCGATACGGCCGTGCGGTTGCGGCAGTTGTCGGCATAGGCTTTCTTGCAGACTGAAGAACAGGGCGAAGGATAATAGGTTTCGCAGCCGTAGCTTCCCGAACTTACGCCCGACGGACAGGAGCAGCCGGTGTATTTGCCTCCGCAACTGGCTCCCGATACCGAACGCGGCGAGGTACAGTTGGAAGAGTTGTATATATATTCGCTCTTGCAGACGCAGCTTTCGTATCTGCCGCCGCAGGAAGCTCCTTGTCCGATCTGATTTGACGCGCAGCTGACCAGAGCCGGGTCGCATTTGCAGGAAGCATATTTGCCGCCGCAGCTGTCGCCGACGCCGACCTGTCCGGCGGGACAGGAGATAAGGTCGGGCAGACATTTGCATCCAAGCCCGTAGGCGGAGTTATAAGGACAAACGCCGTCAATGGTCTGTACGGAGTTGCAGTTCTGTTTGGAAAAGCCTTCGTTCTTACACTGGGCTTCGGTATCGATTTTATAATCGTCGCCTTTACCGAAGCTGACATTAGGGTCGCAGTCGCCGACGCCGAGAAAACAGACCCCGGCAGTCTTATAGGCTTTGTCGGG
>ERZ1673702.129-NODE-129-length-123287-cov-22.061624_pt1 | contig 123287 bp, 124 predicted proteins | sample MGYA00580232_ERZ1673702 | MGnify/ENA primary metagenome ERZ1673702 (study PRJEB41218, sample SAMN15661792) | gut metagenome | host: Homo sapiens | place: Canada: London | collected 2015-08-20/2019-03-30 | study: EMG produced TPA metagenomics assembly of... | reverse complement strand
GGTAAGAACTTTTACGATAAAGGGCAAGGTATAAACGCGGAGCCGCTTACGAACAATCTTTATTCATAACTTCGCCATCGATGCGGAAGAAATTACGTCCCGACGTAGCATCTGATACATCGCGACGTAACAACAACTGCGTCACGACGCAGCATCAGATACGTCGCGACGAAAATGAGGGTACTAATTCTCACTATAACAATATATGGCAATTCCCGGCGCTTTTCCGAGAATTACCATACGTACTTTTACGCTGAGTATCAACCATTTGCACATACAATATGGCAATTAAAACAACGCATTCAAACTTTTTTTTTTATTTTTTCTTCACCAGTCTAATGACATACCCAGACCAAAGGCACCATACGGCAAGTATTCCCATCACGAAGATAAATATATATGTAGCAATACTACCTATGAAGATTCTACCGCTATGAGCCTCCAGAGCCACATTCCATAATGACATGGGCAGTTGGTTCATATAAGCGGGTTGTGGCGCAAAGTCGGTTCCTTCATTATACTCAGCAATGACAGGCGTATCAGAGAAATCCTGGCTCATACCTGCTATCGCCTTTTTTCCGAATGGTGCGCCAGCGTTCTTTAAAGCAGCTTTCCCGGTAGAATAATCAACGGTTGTACCCTTTACTCTATCCCAAACAAAGAGACCACTAAACGAACCGCAATACCATTTGCCATCTTTGCTTTGCTGAAGGACATTCAATCCCATAACACTGACTGGTGGAGTATTGGAGATGGACTCCAACTTTCCTGTCTGGAAATTCACGGAAAAGAAACCATCCGAAGTTGACAAGAGCCAGTCACCGAACTTTTCATCATAACGCACCACACGGAGTTTGTCATTCCAAGGGTTCTTGCTATGAAGCGTCGTCCCAGGAATAGACGGCATCTTGTTCAACACCAAGGCTATCATCACTGGTGGACGAAGACACCAACCTGTCAGGGCTATCAACAAAGTAAGCATGATGGTATATCGGCCTATTTTGTCATGCCATTGTAGCGAAAAGCGAAGCAACCTCTTCTGTTTAGGCTTTAACCAGAAGATAAGACCTGAGATGCAGAGCAACACCAGGATGATGGCAATGCCATCTACGATGAGTTTACCAATGCTGCCAAACAACTCTCCGCTGTGAAGCAGCCATATCGTACGAAAGACTGTAACCTTCCCATCATACTCCTTTGGCATAGGTAATTCTATCCGGTGGAAGTTCTGATAAGGTGGCAAGGAAACATAAGCATAGGAGCGGCTGAGAACCAAAAGCGTATCTCTATGAGCAGAAATGTCGCTCAACTTCTCTTCCGGCTCTGTTGGAAGAGTTACGCTTTTCCATATTTTGTGACTCCCCAACCGGTAAAGTGAAAATGGAGATACCGACCAGACAGAACCATCATCCGTTCTGATAACATTTCTTATCTGTCGGCAGTCTGCTCCTGCTGGAATCCCCTTATTAAAGTCCCTGAATGTGGATGCTGTAGAATCCGTTTGCCAGATTCCCCCGTTTCCATACAGCAATATGGCATCATCCAAAGCAAGCGTTCCCCTCAGCAACCCGCCATTCCAATTCTTAAATTCATAGCGGCTTGGCAGATATTTCCTGCTCACGTCCACATCTTTGATAAGCGAACGGTGGTTGAGCAAAATACCCGACAAGCAGAACATCAGCATGAAAAAGCTCATACCGATGCCTAACCATTTATGTTGTTTTCTCCAAGTTATTTTCTTATTTAGCATATTCATAATCATTATTACTATCTTGAATCAGGCTGCAAAGGTACATATTTCTAAGAAGGTATGCAATACCTAAAAATAATGATAATGAGGATGCTATTACAGCCATTACATTAAGAGTTTGGTTAGCATGTTTAAGGCAAGAACTCATAAAACGCTCATTTTAAGCTATTTGGAATCTTTAGTATGATTTTTTCCTCAAAAAATTTGGTAATTTCAAATTTTCGCCTTATCTTTGCACCCAATATCAGAAAATTCTCGGGGTTGACTGGATTTGACGGCGAGATGAAATGGTACGTAAGCATGCGGAGGCTCGTTGGCTACCTCCTTAATCCTAGTGAACAAAAAATTAATTGGCGAAAATAACTACGCTCTCGCTGCCTAGTCGAAGTATAGTAAACTAGCTTTATTCCAGCACAGGGTGCTGGAACGAGACATCGCTCAACGGATGTTGTTCCGAATCTTGTTGATCAAGCGGTGCAGGTAAATCGGAAATAGTTCATGTACGCCTCGTTGCATGGATGAAATTTTAGAGGATAAGGGTATGATTGGTGGTCCAGGTCCTGTCATGCCTCGAAAACCGAAGGCTGGAATAAGCATGTAGAAAGCGTATGGTTTCCTTGTGCGGACGAGGGTTCGAATCCCTCCAGCTCCACAATCAACATTGATAATCAATGAGTTACAAATCGTGTACACGAAAATGAAGAGAAATCGACCGGAATTTAACACTTTTCCGGTCGATTTTTTTTTGTTATGCCGGAAACCGCCGAGTGGTTACTCGTAAAAAAGAAAATGCCCCGACAAACGCCGGGGCATAGTAATAAACATTGACCCCGGCGCAACTCCGGGTATCGCAACAATGTTTGAACTGGGTGCAAAGATACAACAAATTTTCCGAATAACATCAGAAAACCGGAAATATCTTGCGAAAAACTTTCAAAGTTGGCGAACGTATCAAGAAAAGAACGATGCCAATCAGCACAAAGCCGGTGACGTACCAATACCAAGGGATGGTTGTCTCACTTGTCTTGACTGCATCATCCTTGTTTTCTGTATCGTTTTTGTTCTTGACTGCCGCCTTCTTGCCGGTCTTCGTTGAATCATTCACTTCGGTTTTTCCTTTTTGTTCGTTTTTTATACCGATTTGAACTTGTTTCCAACTCTTAACCGCACCATGTGTGGAAGGTGGCTTCTTTTCTTCATTTGATGCAATTGCATCGTCAAAATAATGCAATTGCATCGTTTTCGGAATGCAATTGCATTTCTCACCGATTTCGGGCACATTCCAGGAAGGCGGGAAAAACTCGATTTGTGTGATTGTATATGTAAAATCATTTGATTTCGTTGTATCAATCACAATCGCGTTTCCGGATGCCTTCGTCTCTTCGACAACGGATGAAGTCTCCGTTTTGGCGGATTCCTGCCTTGTTGTCTTCTTAGATGATGCACACGCCGTAAGAATCAGCGCGAGCAAAATGAACATGAAATGTTTCATAGGCTACAAACTTCTTATTGACTTTAATCTATTCAACCACCCGGCAAGAAAACGCTGCTTGGTGTACTTCTTGCGTTCGGCGGTTGTTGACTTACGACCGATTTTCTTTTCATACGCCTTGATGCTCTGTGCAACGATGTCCTTCAAGAACTTGATTCGGGCATTGTAGAGAACTTCAAATAATTGGTCGGGGTCGGCAAAATTGACGGCATTCAACGTTTTCGCGCCGACAATGCCATCAGCATTCACACCAAGAAGTCGTTGCGGAATGACAATGCCATGTTTTCCGCTAGACCAAACCCAATCGACAAGGATGTTCGCCACCTTCTGTGAATGGATGTCATCGGCGTGCCATCTGTCCCAAAAATGCGGCTTCAACACGCGGTCAAGAACATCTTTGTCTGTCAACAACTTCAAATCCTTCACGTCAATGTCTCCGTCTCCGTCCTTGTCATAACCGCATTGTTTCCATGTTGCAATGGTCACACCCTTGTTGGTTGCACCGCCGGAATCTGCCGGATCATTGGCGAAACCGCCTTCCCATTTGAGAATGAACGGTAACAAAACACTAACATTCGCCATCTGCTTCTTCTGTTTTTGGTTTATTGTCCTTCGGTGGGCATTTGCATGTTTCGCAAGCTGCACCACCGCCGGAATCATCATCCTTCAATTCATGCAAGTCAATGTCAAAATGTCTTTCGGTCTTGTCAACCATGATTCGTTGCGCTATCTTCGCCCACTTTGCATTGTTGCACGATGATTCGTTTTCAAGCATCGACCAAACTTGCCAAAAACAGACCGCACCGGCAACGATGTTCGCCAAACGGAAGGAAATGTCGGGCAAGATGTAGGTGTCAATCAAGTGAACCAGTACAATGAGCGAAAAGACTTTAATCAAGGTCAACAAGACCCTGCCGAAATCATGTGACTTGAACTTGCCGTTGCTCTTTCCGGGAAACATCTTTTTCACTCTTCGAGATAACAACCAAGCGGTGAAACAATCCATGAACACCGCAATGGTGCAAATGATGATGAAGGGGATTGTCGGCTTGATAATCGCAATCAACGCACCGCACATCATCATAACATTACGCACAATCATTGAAATTGATTCTTTCATAACTTATCTTTTTATGTGAAGTGAAACATTTTGCCAACTTTTGTGATTGTCGTGTCGAACACGATGAAGTCTTTCGGCGCAAGGTTTCGTGATGTTCGCCAGTTCTTGAAGTCAAGTTGTGCTTTCTGCAACTCTTCCATCAGATTGTCCGAACCGGTGAAGACTGAACGCCGCGTTCCGATACACAATCCATTTTCACCCTTGACAAAGAAGTCACCTTCTTCATCCGGTTCATCGTTGAACTTGGCATCGGGGATCACTTGCATCTGCATTCGCATTCCGGATGCGTTCTTTCCCGGAAACTTGGTCGGTTGAATCTTGATTTTCTCGACAACGATTCGTTTGTCGAATAAGTCATCAAGGTCGATTCCCTTACCAATGATGGCATCCGTTTCAATGTTTGAATCACAAAATCGTGGCATAACTTACTTAATAATTAATTGAATTGTTCGACAAATCATTTACCAACATGGCATCAACATCTTCGGTAAACTGCAAATATTCGGTGTAATCTGCAATCGCCTTCGCGTCCTTCTTGATGCCCATCAAATCCTTGTTGTAAGAGTTCACAAGGTCAAATTCGGCGGTCTCGTCAATTACTGAACGGATAATCGCCTTCTTCAATACCGGCTTGGTTGGATGCTCCCATACGCGGATTTCACAACATGAAAAGCCAACTTGCTTTTCCTCTTCCTCACCTTCCGGAATCTTCATTTCCGGCTTGATGTTATAACGATACAAGAAAGAACCGTCATTGTCCTTCTCGATTACCTTTGGTTGTCCGTGCTCATTGTCATAATGAGCGTTAGGAACGATTGAATCTAATTTCATAAGGAAACTGTTTTGAAAGTTTATTAATCAAATTAACTGAATCGCAATACTTACACCAACCCCACCAAGAACAAATTTGTTGCTTGTACCTTGTTTTGGTCGGCTTCCGCTTGCGCTTGTTTAACTTCGCAACCCGGCGGCAAAGTTTTTTCTTTATAGACTTGCGCAACAACGTATGCGTATGAAAAAACACATAACCCAAATAATCAATTCCGCGGGCATCGACCGGGAAAACTTGGTAATTGTGTTTGACCTTCAATTGCAACGCCGTGAAGTATTCCCGGATGTCATGCAACAAGGCATGAAGTTCTTCTTTCGTTGGCGCAAGAATGACAATATCATCGGCATACCGCCAATAATACTTGACCCGCTTCTTCTCCTTCAACCAATGGTCGAAGTAAGCAAGAAACAAGTTCGCAAAATATTGGGAAAGATAGTTGCCGATTGGAACGCCGTTCAATGAAGTCGCAACCAGTTCCCCGGTTGTCGGGTCTGTCACATAGTTTCGGATCGGAACATCCGTGTTGACATTTGAATCAATGATTTCATCAAGCAATGCCAAAAGGCGACTATCTTTTATCTTTCTTCGCACAATACCCTTCAACACCTCATGGTTGATTGAAGGATAAAACTTGCGGACATCTATCTTCAAGCAATATTTCGTCCCTTCTCTGTCTCGCTTCAATGCCGCCTTCACACTCTTCGCGCAAGCATGGATTCCCCTTTCCTTGATACATGAATATGTGTCCTTTGTGAAGGTTGAAACCCATATTGGTTCAAGAATGTTCATCAACGCATGATGCAAGATTCGGTCGGGAAAATATGGTAATTGGAAAATCTGCCTTTCCTTCGGCTCGAAAATTGTAAAAACATGATATTTGGACGTTCTGAACGTCCAATTCTTCAAACTCTCATGCAACGCCAAGATGTTCTCTTCCCGGTGTTTGTCGTGAAGCTGCACGCCATACGTGCCCAATTTCCCCTTGCGTGCCTTTTCATCGGCAAGCCTTAAATTGTTAAGGGAAATGACCTTCTCGAAAAGATTTCCAATTCGTTTCATGTTTGTTTGCTTGTTTATTTGGATTCTTCGGGCTTACGCCCTACCAAAACCGTTAGACAATATTTTATTTTTTGCCGCCGGGCTTCTTTTCCCGGCTCATTCAACACACAATGTGAAGTTTTTGTGGCAAGGTCTCCGTTTAGCAACTATATTTTTTACAAGCATAGCTGAGAACCGATATTCGCATTCGCATTCGAAGCCGTATTATTCGTATTCGCATAGACGAACCCCGCATTCGCACCATTATTCGCATTACCGCCGAACAAAACGCCCCGACAACGGACAACCTAATTTCTTCATGTTTTTAACTTACCATTTTTCGAGTGCCCCCGATTTGGGCGCGCTTCGATTTAGCCTTGCGGGATGTAGCAAAGCCGAGAACCGATAGTCGCATACGCAAGCGAAGCCGTCTCATTCGTATACGCACAGACGAACCCCGCAGACGCACCATAAGTCGCAAGACCGCCGAACAAAACGCCCCTTTCTGCCGTTCCGCTTGTAGGGATGTTTGTATAGTAGTAATCGCAGAAATACGTTGTAGAACCGCCACCGATTGATAACGGCATCATTTCGCCATTCTCTCCGAGCAAGATTTCCTTCACATAGCCTTCATTTCGTGGAAGGTTGCCGCGGTAATCATAGCCATCAACTCCACCTTCCTTGAAGGTGTTGACATCATCGGCAACATAGAACTTAGAAAGACCGCCGTCCGTGTCTGACTGGATCATACATTTGCATCCGTCCGTCCACTTCCATACATGACCGAATGGCAACTCGACACCGCGGTATCTGTTTACTTGTACCTTCTTTGTTGTCGCATCATATTCCGCCGGCATGGTGTATTCAATATATCCGGAATGGTTTCCGAGACTATTTGTGAAGCCACAAGGAACGAATGGGTTGTTTCCGTTGAATGTACTCCATTTTCCCCAATCAAGCGTTGTGACACCATCACCAAGACCGCCTTGATGATAACCTTCAGTTGTCAACGCTGCATTGTAGGCTTCTTGCGAATTGAATGTGCAATACTCAATCGCGAACAACCACCACAACTTGCGGTGTACCGAATAAGTGTTGCAGTTCCAAGCCTTCGCACCGCGGTTTCTCGCATAGGTTCGGAAGGTGTTCAAGCTGATATTTGTTGCCGGGCGACCAATCAACGTGTTTGATTTGCCATCATAGGCGGTCGTGTTGTTTCCGCCGCGATAATCGGCGGTTGCATTAACAACAGAACAAAGTTTGTTCGCCGAACGCTGAACCGATGCTTCAAACATCGAAATATAGTCTTTCTTCCAAAGGATGAATCCCGGAAGTTCTTGCGGCGACATCAACGCGCGACATTTGTTTCCATCGCGTTCAAAACGGATGTAAACATCCGGCAACTCAACCATGACTTGACCATCTGCACCGGAAAGGTTCGCATTCGCGCCGTTGTCACGCTTGGTTGAATCATTTGCGTGAAGATAATAGTTAACCGAACCGTCATCCTTCAACAGACAACCACGCATCATGTTCTGCAATGGCAATTCCTTGTGAAGTTCCTTCTTGCCGATTCTTGTTGGATGTGGATTTGATACCGTAACATCCCATTCAATGCCATACCAATAATCGTATGCACTTTGTGGTCGTGAATCACCGACCCCGATTAAAAGTCCCATATTAGTAACCCCATTTTAAATTAATACCCGACAACGATGTTGCCTTGATTTCTCTCACGATTTCCGGATTCCAACCAACGTTGAAGGTGGTCTCGATAAATTCCCCCTGCTCCATCCTTGCAAGGCGTACTTGCAATGTTACCGGTTGGATTCCGTCATTTTTGATTTGGAAGTTGTAACCATCCGGCAATGCGAAGTTGCCTTTGGACAAACCTTCCACCTTGCCCATTCTTGCGATTTGGGCGGAAACGTTTTCACCCGCTCTTGTTTTATCCATATTTTCAATGTTTTAAAAACTGACTGCAAAAATACAAAAAATGTATTATAATAATACGCAATGTTGAAAACCCTTGCAAAACTTTCCCGGTTTTTGCCGTTTTTCGGGCTTAACAACGCCGTTTTTCCCGGTTTAAGGTGTCGCCATTGCTTCCCGGACATGGCAACACCTTATATTATATATATTACACATCATTCCAATGTGCGCCGGAATCAGTCGATTTTTTGATTCCTTCTTTCGTAATTTTAAGATGGTAACTTCCGAAGTTAACAATGAATCCTGCATTCGTCATCATCATCACACCATCCTTCCAACATGACATCAATCCATCATTTGCAATGACCGTTCTTTCGTAAGAGCCACGCGTGAAATCGAAGTCAACTGCAATTCGACCTATCGAATTTGGAATTGTGAAAGTTCCCGAAGAACCATAAACATCAAGCGGTTGGACTGCAATTTCAAGTTCGTAATCACCTTCATTCGACTTGTCAATGATGAATGTCTTTGCCCATTTCATCTGCATACTGAACGATTCTCCACTCATCTTCACACCGCCGTAATACGTGCCCGTTTGCGCAACTGGAACACCATTGCAACGTAATGTGCAAATTACAGAAGGCGCAGTATTGAAGCGCATTCTGACCTTTACTCCTTGAACATTCGGATTTGGTACGGTATACAATACGTTTATTTGGTTAATTGTCAACACCGTGCCCGCTCCAAAATACCCGAAATGAACTTTCGCCACTTTCGGTTTAACAAACTTAGGAATCCACGTTTTTGATACAAAAATGTAACCGCCGTTAAAATCGAAAGATAAAAGTTCTTCTCCCGTGTGCTTTTGAGCAACAAGATATTTGCTATATTCGCCAATCTGACAATTCGACACACGCAACTTCTCATAATCATTCGAGATAAGCGACAATCCCAGTTTGTCAAGGACGATGTTTTCACCAATGAGGATTTTTCCGTTGATAGAATCAAGCTGAATCGCCGGAATCTTGACCTTCGCCTTTTCATCAATGCTTGCCTTCGACTTGATGATTCCATCCGAAAGAATCCATCTACCGATGTTTCCGATGATAGAATTGATTTCACCTTCAACAACTGCATCCTTCATGTAAACCTTGCCGTTCTGCTGCACTCTGAAAGGTGCAATGGAACGATTCTCGAAGGTTGTTCCCGCCCAAAAACGGATTGAATCTTCACTTGATCCTTTTCCGGTAATACCCGCAAGGATGTATTTCTCATCGCCCGCGACTTGTATTGTTCCGGAAGTGACGATTCCGCCATCAATGGTTGTCTTTGTATTGTCGTAATATACGGCAATTGCCCAATCTGTCGCAACATAAGTTCCGGAAGTTTTTGCAGTAACACAACGGCGCAATTCCTTTCCGTCAACCCATAAGTCGCCGACTTGATAAGGTGGCTTTGGTTCTGCAACAAAAACGGTTCTCTTTCCGTCTGCCGTGTCTTGCGCCTTGCTTGCAGCTTCATAGGCGGCAATTGCCTTGCTATCTTCAACCTTTGTCCATACATAATAACGCCTTATGTTGTTTCCGATAGTAATTTTTTTAATATCGAAATAACATAAATCCCTTGTCGAAGGGTTATACCACATATCGCCAAGATGTTCGTCATTATTTGTCCAGTTTGCCGAAGGGTCATTCTCTTGAAACCACGATTCGACCTTTCCGTCAATCTGTGATGTAAGGTTTTCAATTGTTGAATTATAGACACCATTAATGAACTTTGTCAATGCCGAATCATCGGTATATTTGACCGCCCTTTCCCAGTCGGATGACGAATAATTACCGGAAGCGCGCGCAAACTTGCATCGCATCAAATCGCCGGAAGTTCCTTGTGTCCAAAGGTCGCCAACATCATAAGGTGGTGTTGGCGTTGCCACGAACACGCGGCGTTTGCCGTCTGCCGTGTCTTGCGCCCTGCTTGCAGCTTCCAACGCGGAAGCGATACCGGTGTCACGAACTTCGATCCATTTATAGGTACTTTCATCTTTACTGAAACGATAACCAATGCCCGAATCGTTATCATAATACATGTCACCAAGATGATTATCTTTCAACGCGTTGGTGTTCCAGTCCTTCGCCGGTTCATTGCTCAATGTAGGTATTCCGTTTCCAAAATACATTTCAATCATACCGTCAATCTGATTTTTGAATCCGTCAAGGATGCCCGGCAAGGTGTTGTTGATGTAATTCTTGTTTTCAAGCGTTTCGGCTGCAATCTCTTCAAGGGTCTTTTTCTCTCCATTTTTGGTGAAGCAAATCTTTCCGCCAATTTCCGAATTGTCAAGGTCGAAATATGTTGTGCCATCGGCTGATTCAATTCGTCCTGTCTTGATGAAGCGACCATTGATCATTGTGAAACCATAGGTCAACGCGAGTGAACGCGCCTTCAATTCAGAATCAACAGAATTGAGAACACCAATGAAGAAGTGATAATAACTCACATCCTCATTTGCCTTGATTTGCGACTGACTGAAAATGATGCTTCCGGAATTGTCCTTCTTGCTGCATTTCGCATATATATAATATGCGTTTTCATTTTTCAATGTCACATCTCCATCTGCCAATATCCACGAAACGGCGGATTCCTCTTTAATGGTGTAATGTGTCAAAACACCACCCTTGTACACGATGCGGTTTGCGTTGCCAAGGTAGTTCGGCTGAAATACGGTGTTCTGCAATCCGAATTGCATTGCCTTTGCGCCAACAGACAACGCCATCGTGTCAATTGATGCCGGCTTGATTTTATCCGTGTAATAATCGCCGTCCGGGTCGAACACCATGTTCAACACCTCGCGCGAAGAACGCCAATTTGCCCTTGCTCTCGCCGGGTCTAACAACTGATTGATGGTAATCGCCTTGTCGTGCTCAATCAATTCAGAAACAACGCGGTTCGTGATGCTAGATGTTATCGACATGTCCGAAATGGTCAATGTGTACGAATAATCTTTCATCAAGTCACGCTTGAATGACTTCACGCGAACCGACTTGTCAACATCGACATCCGAATCCTTGACCGGGATATAATCGCCGACCCATATCACGTTTCCATTCGTTTCATTGCTCAACATGGAAGCCAAGAAGGAATCCGTAATGCTCAAACCATACTGAACCTTTGGTTGCGAATTTTGGTTGTAATACGTTTGTCCCTGCTTTGCAAGTTCGCTTTCCGCTTCATCAATATATGATTGCGGCAAGGCAATGTCAATCAACTTGTATTCGTCTTTCTCGCTGAAACGGAATGCCGGTGTACTTTCGGAAGGGAAAACGTTTCCGCGTTCGTCTGTCTGCTTCTTCAATGTGAAGGTATGTGTCGTATGATTATACGAATGAACATCAAATTCATATCCGGCAAGATTTCCGGTGTTGAAGTGAACCTTTGCGGAAGTTTCCGAAAGAAGGTATTTCGTGTTTCCGGATTCATCTTTCTCGTTCAAGTCAAACATGGTTGAATCAACAAACTTCAAGACTGAATCGGAAAAAATCTTTTCAACCTTTCCGGTTCGGCTTGGCTTGATGTCATCGAAGTACTTTCGTGCTTCCCAAATTCCATATTTGCGAACCGCCGCCGCATCCTCGATGTAAGAATCACGCTTTGAACGATTCGGAAGGCAAAGACGTTGCGCGCGATATTTGGCGGTGATATTCTCCGTACTGCCATAGACCTTCAATCGGGTGACGATGTTTGATGTTGAAACGTTTTCGCGCGTCAACTGATACAAGCCATTGTTCTTTCCGAACTCGAACTTGTAAGGGAACGTCTTTCCTATCTTCTTGAAGTTTATTGTGTATTTCCCGGAATATCCGGAATATAAAACTTCAAATTCCGTGTCGAACTCCTTGCAAAGGTTCTGAATGACTGAAAGACAATTTTCCGATTCGCTAAACGTCAACGTCTTGTCTTCGGCGGTGTCCGGGCATTCTCCAAGTTCCCACATGTTTTTGAACACACGATTCAGATTCGAGACCATGACCGTTGCGAAACGGCGAAGATTTCCGGTCAATGAATCCCCGGAAACATCTGCAAGCTGATTGGATGTCGTGTCGATGGTCAAATCGTAGGTGACGCGCATCATGTCATATTGCGCGCCTTCAAACTCCAGTTCGTACTCAAATTCGTACATTCCGTTTTTCTTGACCTTCGGAAGGCGGTTCAACTTGTATATGTTGCCATACACGAATGTCGTGTCGCCAATCAAGAAATCCAACTTGAACGGCGAAACAACAACGATGTTCAATGTATCATCGCCCAAGAGTGCAACATTTTGCGTTGCACTCTTGATTGATGTTGCGGTTTTCTTTGATGCTAAAGGAATCAAAGTATTGCCGCGTTTGATTATAATTTGTTCCATACGATGATTGCATTAGTTGCGAAATCTGTTATCTCATCGACACAACCGGCGATAATGATGAAATAATCTCCATTATCCTTGTATGTGTGCGAAACAGTCTTCTTTGTTCCGCTGACATCAAGGTCTGATTCTCCATCGCCCCAGTAAATGTTGACATTCTTGTTTGATGTCAAGGTGATTGTGCAATCCTTGGTGGCATCAGAAACGCGAATGTGCTTCAACACTCTTTTCACCGGTTCGGGTTCTGTCAACTTCAAGTCGAACGTTCCTACCATCAAGCGTTCATTCCATGTCTTCTTGACCGCGATTTCGTTCTTGTTGTAGATTTCATAAACAAGCGGCTTAATCGGGTGGACTGAAATCATAAGGCGTTGCGTTCCCGGCTTGTCGAAAAGTTGCTCGAACTCAACAAGGCGCGTGATGAAGTCATTCTTTGATGATGCCTTCAAGAAGCAAGACAACGTGATTTCTCGCGGCTCGTAGAACTTGTGATATAAGTCAACCACCTCGCCGTGATAATTGTCCCAAGAAATCGAAGTCGGTGTCTTCAACTTCGGCTTTGAAATCACGCCTTCCGAGTTTGAAACACACACACCGAACGCATTCTTGATGTTCACACCATCAATGGTGTATTCGATTGTTGAACCTTCGTTCTGTTCGGTCATCAACTCATCTTGCGACAACTCGACATCGTAAATCTTGAAGTCATCAAGACATCCGAGACCATCTTCACCGCCGTAGGCATCTTGATTCAACGAAATACCGCGCAATGTGCCGGAAGAACGCACAACGTTCTTCACAAGTGATCCGTTGGCATAGAACTTGTAAGAATTGCCCTTCTTAGTGACCGCAAGCGAAATCCACAAATCCGGTGAAACGTCAATTGGAACTTCAAGGGTATCATCAACGCCACCGAAGTTCAACACCCAAACCATCTGTTTAGGTGAACCGGTCTCGATAGACAATCCCTTCGCAAGTGTTGAAATCGTCCATTCTCCATTGATGTTTCCAAGAACGTTTTTCGCGACCTCGCAAGTTCCGGAATCATGGAAGGAAATTGCGTTTCCATTCTTGCCCGGAACGAATGTCGCGCCATCAACCACACCATCGGCGCGGTTTGCTGAATAATCATAAGCGACCTTTGAACCATTCGATTCATCGAAAGGAAGGTTCAATTTAATATTGTTATTGTCCATTTTGATGTGTATTTAAAAGTTTAACCAAGACCTTGCGACCTCAAAGAACCGCTTTCTTGGCTCTTTTCGAGCAAAGAAACGATTCTGTCAAGTTTGGCAAGATGGAAATTGAAAGAAGTATTCTGTGCAATCGTATTCAGAACCACAAGGTGTTGACGCAAGATTTCCGTTGCTTCCATCTGATTGATACGAATCGCGTTCATCTGTCCGCTGACCTTCGATGCGGTTTCTTCCGATACGCCCTTGATTGAACCAGTCAATGACGTGTCATTCTCTGATTCTGCATTCGGGTTCTCGAATTGCTCATTTATCTTGTTGGCGGCATTGACCGCGCCTTCAACGATGGAATTGCGCAAGGTATCAAGCGCGTCTTGCTCTGTCTTCGTGATTTTTGAACCACCTTCACCTTCCGGATCAAGGGCTTTCGCCCACATCTTATACCAGTTTTGCAATTGTTCCTTGTATTGCGCTCTGAACATTTCTTGAATCAATGCCTTGCGCATGTATTCGGACATCTTTTGCGCAACCGATTTGGTCGATACGTCCCAATCTGACAACATATCCATGAAGTCATCATTCAATGTCGTGAAGCTAACACCGGTCAACGATTCATTCAGTTTGTCCGCCATGTCTTCCGTTTGCTCTTGACAATCAATGATTTGTTGAAGGTACGTTTGCGTCTCTTCCGAAAGGTTCGCCCAAAATACCGCGGCATGTTCCTTCAAATATTCAAGTTGGTCGGAAGCAAGGTCGAACAATCCGGTCATTCTGCCATTGGCGATTGCGGTGTATTCGTTGATGGAAATGATGTTTTGTTCATAAAGACTTCGCAACTGATTCCATCCTTCCCCGGAAATGTTCTTTCTTTGGTCTACACCATGTGAAGACTTTGAACCGATACCAAACACGCCTTTCTTCGCGCCGGCGTTCAAATACTGCTTTCCCAGTTCACGCGCCGCATCCGATTGTTCCTTGATAAGGCTCAATGCGTATTTATACGACTTCTTTGCGTTTTCTCCGGAAATGGAAGCCATCAATTCTTTCTGTTTGTTGATGACATCATCAAGAACCGAAATGTATCGTTTATAGACTTCTTCCGCGCGCTTGTAATCTGCTTCGCCACCATCGCCAAACAAGTTTGAAATCTTTGTCGCTAGCTGATAAGCTGCCGAAACGATTGAAAGGATAACGCTTGCCTTCTCCATTGTTGACATGGCATTTGCGGTTGCCGTTGTCACCGACTTGAAGGAATCAATCGTTGTCATCACGAACGAACCGATGTCACCTATCAAGGAAATGATCTCGCCGGCTTCACCACCGATAGTTGTTCCGACATCGGAAAGTTCCTTGCACAACTTGTTGACTTGTGAAGTGACTTCCTTTTCCGACTGACGAACCTTGTTGTTCTTCTTGATGTAGTTGTCCTTTGCCTTGTTGACCTTCGCCATTGCAGCGGTTTCCGCGGTCGTTCCCGCGCCGCCGTTTTCCCGAATCTGCTTCAACTCCTTTTCTGCCGTCTTCAACTCGTTTGATGCGGTTTTCAATTCCTCATATCCGGTTTTTAGGGCTTCAAAAGGATTTCGCGAGTTCAATTCATCGGACATCTTCATCATCGTGTCGGTGAAGGTCTTCAAATCTTCCGGCTGAAGGTTTTCCGCGGCTGATTCCTTCACTTCATCGAAACGTTTAAGAAGGCTTTGGATGGTTTCGGTCGAAACGTTCTTCAAATCCTCGAAGGCGGAAACATATTCCGGGGATGCTTTGAGTTCATCGAAGGAATTTTGCAATTGCGCCTTGGCTTCCTCGATGTTCAATTGCTTCACCAGTTCCTCGTTGTTATGAAGTCGGGCGATTCTTCGCTTTTCATCATATTCATCGCTGATTTGGATTCGCTTTTGCTCGAATGACTTGAAGGCGGCTATCATGTTGTCATAGTCTTCATCGCCGGATGACTTGGAATCCTGCTTGTACTTGGCGCGGCGGTTCTCCATCGCCCCGGAAATGGCTTTCTTCTCTTCCGGCGTTGTTGCCACGTCAAGTTTCTTTTGAAGAAGCAACATGTCGTTGACATACTGCTTTTCCATTTGAAGACGTTTGTCCGTGTATGAAGCGTATTCTTGAAGCAATTCGGACGTTCTTTCCTTCTGCTTTTCAACGATGTCATCTTCGGCATCATCCAACACGCTTTTCTTCTCGTTGTCAAGTTGCGTTCCATCGTTGGCAAGTTCCTTGCGCTTTTCCTCGATGATGTTCAACATGTCGATGATGGATTGCGCATTGCTCAATTGGGACGAAAGTTCCTTGTTGAAGGCTTGAAGGACGGTGTTCTTGGATTCTTCGGCGATTTCATCATTCAACTTGCGCAACTTGTCGTTCTGTGCCTTGGTTCTGTCTGAAACGCTGATTTTTTCGATTTCAGCGCGTTGATTCTGCAAATATTCAAGATAGTTCGCACCTTGCGACAAAAGCCCGGAAAACTCATCGTTTGCGGCTTCTTGAAGAATTTTATCACCGGAATTGCACCACTTGTAATATTCTTCATACCCCTTCTTTGCTTGCGCAAGAAGTTTTTCCAGTTTGTCCAAATCCGTTTCCACGTTGTCGGTTTTAAGCGGTGTTGTTGTCTTTCCGCCACCACCCTTCACACCTTCGGAAGCTGCCGCCACAACATCGGTGGTGAGTTTCTCATCCTTGATCAATGACATGATGTCGCGTTTGTCATCCGCAACCTTCTTGGCATCCTTCTTCGCGGCTTCCATGTCCTTCTTGGCTTCCGAATAAGCCAATCGCGCCCTTGATGCGTCAACTTGTGATTTTTGGTATGCTTCACCACGGAAGGACGTTGCATCACGAACCGCAATGTTTTCGTTTCCCCTTGTCTTGTTTGTTGCATCGTTTGCATCGACATGCGTGTTGCCCCATTCGTTCGCATCCATTGTCCGTTGCGCCTTCATCTGCTTCAACTTGGCTTGAACTTCCTTGGTTGAAAGGGCTTCAAGTTCCTTTTGCGCCGCCTTTGCCATCGCTTGGCGGTCAAGGGCGTTGATGTAGTCATCAATCGCGGCGGTGTTGTCTCGCGTCAACTTTCCTTCTGCATCAAGAAGGGCGTTGTATGAAGGGATGATTCTCTTCAATTCGTTCAATGCCTTGCGGCGGTCTCCGATGGCAACGGAATTGTCGTGAAGAATGTCATTCAGCAAGATGACCTTTCCTCGCTCTTCCGCAACTTGCTTGATTGTTTCAGCATGAACGCGTTCGGTTGCGGACATTTCTTCCTGCAAATCCTTTTGGGCATTCTTGTTTTTCTTGATTGCTTCGGTGCTCTCATCCTCTGAATCGGTGAACAACGTGACCGCCGCCACCAATGCCGAGATTCCGGCAACAATCCATCCAAACACCGGTATTGACTTGATAGCCGAAGCGACCGCCCGGAATGATGCTGCCAAAGACCAGTTGGCAACCGTACCCGTTCCGGCTGCAACGGCGTTCGCCCCAGTTGCAACGGTGTTCGCCCCAGTTGCAACAGTTGAACCGGCTGCCGCTGCTGACCTTGCGCTCTGCGAAGCTGCATTCGCGGTGTTGGCGGCGGTATTTGCGGTTGTTGCGGTCGTTTCCGCGGTTTCCTCGACAACTGATTGTCCGGTGAGTTTGTTCCACCATTCTTTCAATGAGTTCAAGGTAACAAGCGTAAACGCGGAATCTTTGTTCAAGGTTGCCGAAACTTGCTGCAATCCCATCGTGATTGACATCAAGGATTGAACCTTCAACATGATCTTTTGCAAGTTTTCGTTTTCGCCGGCAAACAAGGCGATTGCACCTTGCGCCGCCGTGAAACCACCGACCAAGCCATTCAAGCCGGAAAGAACACCGGCGAAACGATTCTCGTCATTTGCCAAAACGCTTCCTTGCGATTGTATGTCACTTTGGATGTCTTTTAAACGACCAAGTTCGTTCACCATCCTTTTGTACGCTTCCGATTGTTCGTCAATGCCGTTGGCAACTGCATTCGCCATTTCTTCTTTTAATGCGCGGATTTGTTGTCGAAGGGAAACATGGGCATTGGCGTTTTCCTCGACCGCTTGGCGTTCTCGTTCGATTCTTTCCGCCGATTCTTCAAGGGCGTTCGATTGTTCGCGCAACTCTGTCAAAAGCTGCTTGCGGACATGAATTTCACCCTTCACCGCTTCCGCGCGTTTGACCAACTCTTTGTATTCGGCATCATTACCGGACATCGCCGCGTCATTCAACTCGCTCTTCAACTTTTCATATTCCTCTGCAAGGCGTGCAATGGTATTCTCATTTTCTTCACATGCCGCGCCTACTGTCCCCAAGGTCTCGCGGATTGTGGCAAACGAGTTCGCCGCGCCTTCGTTCGCTGCTTGAAGTTCCGAAAGTTGGTATGTCAAATCTGTCAACCCCTTTCGTTCGCCTTCAAGTTCGCTTCGGACGGCGTTTGCTTGTTGTATCAATACATCTTGCGCCGTTCCCGGCTCAACTGAATTGATTTTGTTGTTAAGGTCGGCATAAGAAGTTTCCAAATCTTGAATGACCTTCTTTTGGATGTTGATTTGTTCAATCACTTCGGCGGTTGACGAATCAATTGAATCACCAACCGCGACCGCTCCATCCGAAAGCCCCTGCAATCTCCGAAGTGTTTCTTCGACCGCCTTGTTAAGTTGGATATTGTCCAACGTTGAAGTGAAGGACAATCCACCACCGTTTATTTCTGCCATGTGATGTTACATTAAACTATTAACATAATTCATAATATCATTCGCGTTCTCCTTTTCCAAGTTGACGATTTCAGTTTCACCGCTCGATTCAGAATCATAGGATGGCGCATCCATCATCATTTTTTGGACTAACGCCCACGAAATGCCTTCGGTCAAGTATCTGTATGTCCACCCCATGTGCGCGCATATCGCGCCACGGCGACCATGTGGACTGCTTAAACCGCGGCTTCTTCCTCTATCCGAATCGGCGTTGTTGTTCGGTCGGTTGACATTAATCGAATAGAGTTGCAAAAATCCCCAAGATTGCACATTGTGTCGATGATAGAAACAAGGTGATGAAGGGTTGAAGGCTTGATTCTTCGCGAGAATAAGCGCGTCAAATCCCCCAGTCTCTTTGTATCTTCGACATACCGGATTGATCCGTTGTTTCCTGGAATCGCGATTTCGTAATCAGAACCAAGAACCGCCAATGCAATGACCCTTGCGCAACGTAATGAATGCGCGGTTGCCAAGGCGCGTGCGGCTCTCATTCCTTCCGTTGACTTCAATTTCTCTTCATCAATTGCCATTTCCACCCATTCACGCGACATTCTGTCAAGTGTTCCAAGGGTCGGTTCTTTGATGGTGAACTTGCGCTTGTAAGTCTCCGGGATTCGCTTTTTCCATAAGCCGAAGAAACGCTTCTCAACCTTGAAACGGACATCATCAACCTCGAAGGTGACACCCTTCCCGATTAATCGGTCAAGTTCGGCGCGTTCTTGCTCAAGTTTCTTTTTTTCCAAATCTTCCATGTGATGATAAATTAAAAGCCCCAAACCATAAGAATATGATTCGGGGCTTTGGTTCGTTTGTAAAGGTTTTCCCCGCCGCGATTATTTCTTAGGAACTGCCGAAATTGCCTTTCCCGATGTAACCGCACAAGGTGTAACCGTGAAGTCAACAAGGAAAATGCCCTTGGCGGACATGTCGGCGTTGATGACTGCTTCAACATCAGCGTTCGGGATGCAGAAGTCAAGACCCTGCTCCGATTCAATCTTGATTGCGATATTTGATGTAATCTCATCGCCGTTGAAACCCCATCCGGTTGTGTTGACCTTCTCGCCGCCAATATACTTGACAAGTGCGTCCGGGTCGCAATCCATAAGCGAGAAAGTTACCTTTGGAACTTTCTTCGTCTTCTTGCGGACTTCCGGTGCTGACTTGCCTTCCTCAAAGTGTTCTGTCACTTCGGCGGCATCCTGCGCGATTTTGCAAGTATCTTTGTAAACCTTGCCAATCTTTGTGAGTTCGGAAGGCATCGTGCCGTTTGGTGCTGCCGTACCAACTGCGATTCTTGCCAAACCGATTGTAATTACAGATGTCTGTGCCATAATTTAAAATTTAATCAATTTGTATGTTCCACGATATACGGATGTTCACATAATGTTGCTTGATTGATTCTTCCCGAAGGACGTTTTGCGCTTCGATAACGAATTTCAAGCCCGGAACAACCGCGTTTCTTAATACTGCCACCACCTTTCCGGCAATGGCTTTCAACTTGTCACGACACGCCACAAACTGACATTTGCCATCAATTTGAAATGGCTTGTCGGGGACATAGATGTTCACATTCGTTGTTGCGACTTGCGGAAGGTAGTCTTGCGTCAAGTCGATTGAGTTGACAACGACATCTTCCTTTGAGGAATCTTCCGGGCGACCATCCCCAAGGTAGATGCCACCACTTATTTCATCGGTGATGGTTTTGACGTTCAACAACTTGAACATGATTTCGTCTAAATCGAAAGTTTGCTTCATTCAGTTGCCGCTTTAATGTCTGAAACTAGTTCCGAAAGCATTCTTGGCAATTCCATTTGCGCCAAGTGTTCGGCGGAAGAAATGACGTTGTAACCTTTCGATTCAACATATACGGCGTATTTCTCGCCGGCAACGACAACAAGGGAAATCCCTTTCGTTTCCTTGCCGACCTTCCCGGCAAGTGATTGACCCTTCTTGATGCCTTGTGCCGCCGCGGTGCTATCCGCGCCGCTAGCTGCTTCAAACGCCGTATGAATCGCAACACCATCCTTGAATACCGAATAACCGCTTGATGACAACAATGCGCCGGTCTGCATGGTGTAACCCTTGTTAAGGCGCATTTCTGTGACGCATTTTTCACCAAGTTCTTGCATCATTTCGATTTGCAGTTTCTCAACTTCTTGAAGAAAAGCATCGAACCGGTGTTGAACAATGTCACGATTGAACGATGATGTTATACCCATAATCTTGAATGAAATTGCGAAGAATCATATCTCAAACACACGCCTTTGATGCGGACATCATTGCATTCGTCATCATTCGATACGATGACCGGCGTTCCAAGCGCGATTGTCGGTTTCCCTTTTGGAATCTGAATCAATGATGTGACCTTGTGGAACGTGCCACCGGCAACGGCGATTTCCGTTCCTCGTCCATCCACTTCTTCACGACATCTTGAATGAAACTTGATTTTGACTTCACCTTCAACCCAGTTTCCGGATTCATCCTGCACGGCATTCGCCGCACCTTCAACCACAAAAAGATAATGTGGGTATTGTTCAACATTTGCCATGTTACCAGTAATTTGAACGGTTGCGCACCTTAGAACGACCAACAAGAACGTTTTCAACCCCCAGTTCTTCACAAAGGGATTTATAAAACATCTTCACGGCATCCATGTTCCATGATACGGAATATCCGCCTTCTGTCACATTCTGCATTGAACCACCAAGAACAACTGAGAAACGTTTGTAAATTGCCATGTCGCAATCCCGAACGTTTGCATCCGCATCGGCATCAATACCACTTTTAAGGATGATAAGGTCGATGTCATCTTCCGAAAGGTTCAACGCGCGCGTTGCCGTAACCAAATAATCTTTGTTCGTCTTTATTGCCATTGTGCTTTCGTTTTAGGTCGGGCATCCAAACGAATGGATGCCCTTCCGGTTAATTCTTAGACCAAGAAGTTGAATTGATCTGCATCAGTACCGAACGACCGGAAAGATTCCAAGCCGGGAACAAGTTTGCAGTTCCGATTGTAACTTCCTTCACCGGCTCTTCCTCGCTAAATTTCTTAATGAGGGTGTGACCGTGCATTACCTTTTCGGCTACATCGCCTGCCTTCTTGGTGGCATCAATTGGCTTCTTCCAAAAAGTATTGCCAAGAACCTTTGATTCAGAGAACAAGATAACGTCATCCTCGAAAGGATTCTTTGTTATCTGTGTACCATCTGCAAGTTCAAGGGTGATGTCTTGGTCGATGAGGATGATTTGGAGACCCTTGTATGTCTCCTTCTTCTTCTGCAAGTAAGCGTTGACCGCGGTCAAATCCGGCGCATCATTGGTGTCGGTGATGTTCTGAATGAGGGTCGCACAACGCTTGTACACCTCGGTCTGTTCTGCAACCTTCGCGAAGGTGTCAACGTTCATAAACGCGAACTTGTAAGTCGCGCCATACAACTTCTTACCCAGTTTCAACGCGGTTGGAACGTCCTTTGTGAAGAACTTGCCATCCGTGCCGGATGTGTAAGATGTAGCAACGCCGATTTTCTGTGCTGCCGAAATCTGATAGTCAACATCGTATTCGGTGACAACGGCGGCGTTGTTTGAGTTGGTGAACTTAACACGACCAAGGGAAATTTGCTGCAACGCAATCCATTCGGCGCGCGCTGCAACGCCATCCCAACAGAACTTGGTGTCCTCTGCCCAAAACTCAACAATCGCGGTCAAATCCGGATTGTTGGATGCCATCGCAACCATGATGTCATATTCTGTCAACTCGTCTTCCAGTTTCTCACGGGAAATTGAAATCTTCGGAATATCACCTTGGATGCGTGAAATGGCTTCACGTGTCTTGCGTGGAACGGTTGAACCGCGTGAAACGATGTCGGCGGCAATCTTCAATCCTGCCTGCGCTTCAAACAACTTCCAGTCAAGGCGGTTTGTTTCCTTCAATGGAAAAAGGGTTGGGTAATAATAAGCCTTCAAGTCATAGTTGTGGATAACCGCACCCATGTCTTTCTCATTAAGACCAACCATCAATGTTTTTTGCATATCCGATATAATTTAATGATGTTTTAAATGTAGGCAACGTTTTTCAACGCGTCCTCAATAGCTTTGTTCACGATTGGCGCGTTGCTCTTGCGAACAACACCCATTACCCAAGCATCAACGAAAAGGTTCTCGCCCGGCTCAACGGACATATTAGAACCTACGATTGCACCCGGAACAACCTTCAAGTTCTTATTCTCGCCGGATGATTCAAAGGCGCAAGTGTTTTGGTTCACTACCGCACCAAGGGTTGCGGAAAGAGTGATGACATCCTTTGCAGGATTTGATTTGTCGATGTTTGTGATTTTCTGACCATTGCAAGCATCGGTCGCGAAGCGGTCGCCAACCTTGAAGTGATGACCCTTTGCAACCTCGTATTGGGTTGCAGTTGCTTCCGCCTTGGCGACAATCTGTGCGGTCTTGCATACGACAAACAATCCGTTCGCACCAACGCCGATTGGCGTTCCTTCAAACAGATCATTGCCGCCCAAATTCGCAACCGACACCGTAACACCACCGGGGATGTCTGCAATTCGGTGGACAATACATTTTACAACGCGGTTGTCCTTTGCTCTTTTGATGTGAAGCATAATACTTTAAAGTTTTAAATGTTTTACAATTCCTTTCCGGCAAACTGATTGCCTTCCGGGTTCATACTCTTAACATAGGACTGAACGGCGGAAGAAACTCCGTCATCGCCCTTCTGTGCGAACATTGGTGTGCCTTGACTTGACAACCCATTATTCGCGACATTCTGATTTGCATTTGCAACATCCGCTTCTGTATCTGTCAAGTAATCAGCGAACGCCGCATCGTCATCGAAGGACATCCGGGCAAAATCCTTCAATACACGCTCCTTGAAAGCTGCATTCTTGCAATCCTTCAACTTCTCGTTCAACTGCTGAAGCCTTGATTCTTTCAGATTCTTGGCGTTGAAATCCGTCATTGTCTTTGTGATAGGCTCTAAAGCCTTGGCAACGGCGGCGGCAATCATTGCTTCGGTCGTTCCTTTGGTTGGGTCATCACCATCACCTCCGGGATTAGGATCGGTTTTCTTCGCAACCAAATCGAACTTCTTCTTCAAGTTGTTCTCAAACGTCTTGTTTCCATCAGAAACTTCTTTGTCAACATCGGCGCGAAACTCCTTCACGAATCCCTTGACTTGCGCTTCATCAAGTTTATCGACAATCGCCTTCGCGTCATCTTCTGTCGCACATTGTAACGCAATCATGCGCGCCAACTGCTTCAATCCATCACTTCGCACGCCTTTGAACTTTGCCGAAAGTAGCGCGATAATAGCTTCTAAATTCATGTTTTCAAAATTTTTAAATGTTATACAAACTTAAATCGCCGGCAAAGATAATATGTATTATAGTAATACGCAATTTTTGGAATCCGTACTTTTGCAATAGTTTTCAACATTTTCAAGTCTTCATGTGCTAAATAAGATTAAAAAACGAAAGATTTTCACCGAAAACGCTTGTTATATTAAATAAATTCCGTATCTTTGCGGTGTATTAAAGTAATACACGCAACATTGTTTAATTAATAGCATAAAGTTATGGCAACAGATAAGATTTTAAAGCAAGCAATCAAGAACGTTCTTGATGCCGAATATGTGGGCAAGGAAATCCAGTTCACCGAAACATGGGGTTTCAAGGTTGAATCATACAACATTCGCACACGTTCAAGATTCATTCCTAAGAAAGAACGCGAAGATTACGGATGTGATGCGGAAGCAAACAAATTCTTCATCGTTGAGTTCAACAACGCCAAGAAGGAAGAAGATGCAACGGATTCCGCCGCCATCTGTTTAACCCTTAACCCAAAGGGTGAAGTTGGAACAACAACAATCCCATGTGATTACGAAATCGAATATCCTTATTCAGATTTTGATACCAACTTCTTTGATAAGGTTATCACTTATATCGCAAACAATTTATAAACGTTTAATATATCGCAACAATGAAATTGATTACACCCAAGCAAAAGGAACTCATCGCAAAGTTGAAGTCACTTTGCGACAACAAGGAATCCGGAAACCCGATTGATAAGGTCAATTTGGATTCGTTCACCATCGCCGATGCAAGCACATTGATCAAAGGGCTTCTCGGATTGCAGAAATGCAACAAGCTAGCTTTCCGCGGCGTTGTCGTTTCTAATTCATACGCATTTGAAAGCGCGCTCGATGATGTGTATGATACATTGGAAAAATATCAGAAGTAATAAACCCGCCGGGGAACATCATCACCGGCATAAAACATCGCAACAATGAACATCGCAATTGTAGGTTCACGCAACGCGGGCAACATCAATCTTGCCCAAGAACTTGAAAAGCGCATCAACATCATGGAAGGTGATGCCATCGTTTCCGGCGGCGCAAGGGGAATTGATACCCTTGCGGCTAGTTACGCCAAGGAAAGAAATCTCAAACTCATTGAACTTCGCCCCGATTACGCCAAATATGGAAGGGGTGCAACGTTCATCCGGAATCGTGCCATCGTTGAAGCCGCCGACATGGTGGTTGCCTTTTGGGATGGTGAATCCCGCGGCACAAAGTATTCAATTGATTACGCCAACAAGATTGGTCGCACAACTTTAATCGTTAGTATATGACAACAAAGAACATTCCTATTTCTCAAATTGAGAACAACACCGGGCAAGTGGAAGGATTGCCCGGAAATCCGCGCATAACGAATCCGGTGAAACTCGACAAGTTGGTTGAATCCATCAAGCAAGACCCGGAAATGCTGCAATTACGCGGCTTGTTGGTTTATCCCTTTGCGGATGGTAAATATGTCACCATTGGCGGAAACATGCGCTTGCAAGCCCTAAAGCGACTTAATTACACCGAATGTCCCTGCATTGTCATCCCGAAGGAAACGCCGGTTGGAAAACTTCGCAACTACATCGTGAAGGACAACGGCGACTTCGGCGATTGGGACTACAAAGCATTGCTCGCCGAATGGGATGCGGCGGAACTTGAATCATGGGCGATTGACGTTCAACCCTTCGAGGATGAAGAGACCAAGGAAAAGAAACGCGCCGGATGGAACTCCGGGGAAAACTCCCAAGAAAGCGTTTGCGACATGGTTGACAACATCGCATGGCATCCGAAGCGCGACTTCTCCTTCATATCATGTTTCAAGAAGAGTGAAGAAGGTTATCCGCTTTCGCTCATCAAGTCGGATTTCGACAATGTGGCAAAGTTCGCGCAAGCTGCAATGAATGTGATCCATCGCGTTGTTGGCTTGAAGAACAAAGAAGGATGGGCAATCGTGACAACACCGAAACGCCGGCACAAGGAACACAACTTCGCCGAATCTGTCTGCATCGAACTTTCCGGAAAGTTGGGAATCCCATTTTATCAAGAAGCCATCACCGCCAAGAACCGCCAACGCATCAACCCAGTTTTCACCCTGCACGCCAACATCAATGAACAAAACATCATTGTCTTCGATGACATCTTGACCACCGGCGCAACGTTGGACGCGGTGAACAATCTTCTTTCCGACAAGAATTGCTTCTTTGTCGTTGGTATTGATAATAATTAATGTTACGCAAAAATGAAAAGTTCTACATTTACAGAAAGAAATAATAAGTTGCGTTCAGAAGTAACGCAATTCTTCAAGAAGCATTGTCCGGCTTTCTCATACAAAGGACGTGCAATACATGTCGGACATTGGGAAACGTCAACAGATAGCGACAAACTTCTTGATTTGACAAAACCAAATGGTGATGTTGAACGCGCTGCCTTTCGCCTTGTGGTTCACTTTCCAAACGAACATGGGATTCCAATCCATGTTAAAATGTGCCCTGCATCATATTTGGAATGGGAGACCGTTTTCAATGGTTATATAGCAAATATTCGTGATTTAGTTCATGTTTTAGGCTTCCAATTAGGAATACCATTGCAAAACATATTCAAACGTGATTCGTTGGGAAATGTTATTTGCCCACATGGTAATAAGGACAAACCAACAAAGGCAAGATGTATCGGATGCCTTGGATGTGAATTTAAAGATTTAATTTTATTTGAGACTATAAAAAAATAAAGTAAACATGGAAAAGTTATATTATATATCGGACACCCTTCAAAAGCTGATTGATTGGGATTCCATTTACAAGATGGAACGTGAAGTTGGCGGACATGATGAACAAATGAAGGGATTGTTCAAGGGCGCGGAAGTCATCGCGCATTGGAATGAAGGTTCTTATCAAGGCATGGTTGCAACGTGCGTGAAACTTCCGGATGGTCGGTTCGTTGCTTATAATGATTACTACGGATCATGTTCCGGATGTGATGATTGGGTTGACGCAACGGATGAAGAAGTTCATGCAATGTGTATCAATCTAGCAAACGGCGCATACATCTTCAAGTCTTTGAATGATGTGATGTCATTCCTTTCGCAAGATTCTTATGATTCATATTCATGGGATAATGATTGCGCAAAGCAATTGTTGGGAATGATAAACGTTTATCTGTTCTTCAAGCAATTGAAACTCATGGGATTCGTGGAAACAGAAACAAACCATGCAACGATTGAGTGGTTCGGCTTCAAGGTTAGGGTCTTTTATAGCGACAACCAAAAGGCAACCGTTGAACTTGTAGGAAAGAACGCGCATGATGGTTCGGAATGCGGAATGCGTTCAATCGTTGACGTTCCGGACTGTCAAAAAGTAACTGGCGAAGAATTAATCGCATATCTCAACGCGAAGGCGTTCAAGCCTTGTTTTGATATGTTAGATAAGAAGTTTTCCGAATTACTAAGCAACAACCAATTCAATAACATGTTAAATAATGGCGTATGAATGGAATGACAATATATCATGTATCTTTCGGGGATGATAACAACCATTACTTCGGTTCACTCGCGGCGGTTTTTGACCGGTTCACCGCGCAAGAACTTGGCGTTTCGCTTGCAAGACTGTATGATTGCAACATCACCCCGGAAAAGCCATACCGGAACAAGAAGGTGATTATCCGCAAGGGTACATTGCACCGAAAGAAAACAAACCGCAAAAATCCGAACGCAAATGGATAAGAAATACAAATTCACAAAGGACAATCCGGACGATAAAATCAAATGGGTTGACAATCCGGAAACAAAAGGTGAATTTCTGTTCACCTTTGACGAGAAAAAGATATATAATCTTTTCCGTGATTATCCTCAAAACTTAACAAAAGAAGAAAAGGAAATATTCGACAAAGAAAATCCATATTGGAAAGATTTTTTTGATTAAGGAAATAAAAAAGCGCGGTTTTACTCATATACCGCGCTTTTTTTATTTTATTGTTCCACCCGCTCCTTTCTTCTGATTGGCAACATTTGTATTTATGTAACCAAGAAGTTTTCTGAATGTCTCCGATTTAAACAAATCGACATCAATCAAACATTCCTCTTGCTCATATTTGATTCCAAATGTCGAATGTGATTTTTTCGCCCTAAATCTATTTTTCAATGCTTCATCCGTTAGTGGATGGAAACCGTTGTATTTTCGCGATTGTAGTTCCAAATATTCAAAACCATTCGCACCCTTACGCACAATTGCAGCATGTGAACCACAAGTGAAATAATACTCCTTCCCTTCCTTAACATTACTCAATAATTGATGCGCATTACTGAAATCGTTTTTGTGCTTGTTCACAATTCCACCAACACCTTTCGCAATTTTAATAATATTAAAGACCGAACTAAACGTATCTCGACTTGCGCCACCTCTAAAATCAAGGACATCAAATCCACATCTGTTTCCTGCAAACGAAAAAGCCAAAGAAGAACATGAACCGCCGGTCAAGTCTCCACCACCAAGCCTTTGAATTATTTCATTTGTTGTCAACTGATTTCCCAATGGTTTGACATCATTGTAAACAACTTTATTGTTTATCGCAGAATCACAAACATCATTCAATGCTTTTTCACCACTAGGATTCAAAGTGTTCTTTATTCTGTCCAACAAATCAGATAATCGTTTCTTGAAATTAACCTTTCCCATCAACCAGTTTCTTAAATCGCCGGCATCATACACATCGGACTGAACTTCTGACGCATCGACCTTGTGCGAATTTGCATCATTGATTGCATTCCGGGCATCTGAAATGTATGTGTTGTAATCGTTTTCCGCATTTATGCAACGCGTTTCAAGTTCCGCATGTGCCTTCAATATCAAGCTAGAATCATGCGCGTTCATTGCTTGGTCAAGAATATACGTATTCAATCCCCATTTATCGCATTTCGCGCGGATTTCCTTGTCTGCTTGCTCCATCATCAACGCCTTCTGTTCGATTGTCGCGATTCTCGACTTGATTTTCGGAATATCCTTCGCGGCAACGCATTGTTCAAGCATTGACGATTGAACCGTCAATCCCCATTTGCTTGCAAGCTGCCTTGCATTGTTGATTTGTGGCATGATACCCGCCAATGGATCAACATTTGCTTCCGGAACAATCGGCAACTTGATTTTCAAGCCTTCTTTCAGAGAACCATGCAAGAAGTTGTCCTTGATGAAATAAGGCGTGGAAGACCAGTTCTTTTGCGCTTCAACGTGGGCATCCACCCAGTTATTGAAGCCTTCCGGCATCTTGTCGATTGTTTCCGGGGAAATGTACTTCTTTGCTTCCGTTCCCTTCAAAGCTGCCTTCAATCGGTTCACGCGGTCATTTTTGCGACCTTCTGAAAAGTAATCTTCAATGATAGGGATTGCAAAACACATACATTGTGGATGCCAACCAACGAACTTGAATGTCTTCGGGTATCGACCGACCAACTTTTCACATGTTGAACACTTGCAAAGTGGTTCATGGTTGGAACGCTTAATCTCGAAGCCAACAACGAAATCAAGGTTTTGCCAACGTTGATAATCGCTTTCGCGGTATGCCATGTTGATTTCCGACCTTGTAAGGCGCATCGCGTTCTTGTATGAAGAACGATAAACGCCGCGCCCCGGATGGAACGCCTTTGCAGCCTTCGACAACACAAGATTTCCCCTTTTGTCCCTTACGCGACGGAACAATCGGTTCGGATCATTCAGATTTTGACGCACATCCCTTGAAAGTTCTTGCGCCGAACGACCTTCACCCAAACCAACATCAAGCGCGTGTTCAATCTGTTCGCGGAATTGGTCGGTGTACTTCCATACGCGTTGCGAAAGGTTCATTCCGGCAACCTTGCGCGCTTGGAAGGCGTAAAGCGCATCAAGACATTTGTCGGTCATCTGCTTCAATTCCGACTTCTTCAACTTCGATGTGTCGAAAATTGACTTGATGAAGGCATCATTCTTCTTGCAGGAAAACAACCATTGTTTCCTTGAACCGGTTTCAATGACCGATTGCACCTTGCTTGTAAGGCTTGCAACGGTCTTCTGCATCTGTGCCTTCACCTTCGGGTAATCATCAAAAGAAAATGGCTTGTCGGGGTCGAAATCCGCCTTTGAAGCTGCATTCGTGATTTCGTTCGTGGCAATGGCAAACAACTTGTCAACCGCCTTCGTGTAACTATCGGTCGTGCGATAATGTGCCATGTCGAAATCCTTGATGGAAAACCGGTTTATCTTCAATCTCTTCTTGCCCATGATGGTTTATTATCTTAATGAGAAATGTTCATCACAAGCCGGATCAGAAAGGAAAATGCACCATTTTCCGCCTTCCGCCTTGTGCGGGCATCGGCACAATATCGGCTCGCCTTTGAGTGATAACGAATGCCAATCATACGAATTGGCGCAATCACGGCAATGATATTGTGTCGATGCGCTGATACCAGTTGTTTTTCTTCTTGCCATTACTCTTCATCAAGTTGTGGTTCACCAATGACGAAAGAATTGTCCCTTGCGGATTCATCGTTTATCTTCTCCATCGTGACCTTCGGATTGTTGGAAAGTTTGGCTTTCTCGATTGATTCTTCTTGTGAAAGAACCGGTTTGTTTCCGTTGGCGGTCAACCAGTAGTTCAATTCATTCAATTCATCAACCAACATGTACGGCGTGATTTCCGGGTCAATCTCCAAGTTGTCTGCATCAGCTTCCAGTTTGGTGTTGAACTTCCCAATGTATGCCTTGATGACGTTCGCGCGGCGTGGAAGGTAGTCATCGAAGATTTCCTTCTTGTCTTGCACCTTCAAATGGGCATCCATGAACAACAACTTCAAGGCGATTCCGGAAATTGATCCCAATCCTTTGACAGAATCGAAGGAAATGTCCGGTGTCTGTGAAATGGTGTAAATCAGTTTGAGCAATGTTTCAATCTCCAACTTGACCGATTCCGGCGCATTCTGCCATGCAAGGTATTTCGCATCTGCATCACCTTCACCTTCAATGATTGCACCGGCTTCACCCTTCTTGCTGAATCCCTTCAATTCACCCTTGACGAATATCTTTGGTGAAGCATGATAATCATTCGTGTCTGAAAAATTGGAAAGAAGTTTCTCCAATCTGTCAATGAGACTATCAACATCTTCTGTCTCGAACTCGTCTTGATGACCGAATATCACCGGAATCTTGCCAATGACAACCGGCTTCGGATAACCTTCCACAACTTCCATGCCCTTTGCGGTTGTTGTCCACAACCAATGTTCTTCATCGGTGTATGTCTCGAAGTAATTGAAGATGATGCCCTTTGAATCCTTGCGACTGAATGAGCGCGAGAACGCAATCATATCACCGGATTCATCAAAGTAAGGATAAAGCGTATCGCCGTTCTTTGGTGAAAGGATGGTGCAACGCAATTTGTACTTGCAGGGGAATCCGTATTTCGTATGTTCCGCAACTTCCACCGGAAACCACAATTCCGCGGCTTCCTTGTATGAAAAGATAGCGCGCGCAATCTTGCGGTTCAATGAGTTGACCTTGGCATCCTTCAAAATCTTGTTGAATGCCTTCATCACCAGTTCTTGATTTTCGTTTTCCGGTGTACTCTGCCAATCGACCGGATTTCCGAAACAGAAGGAAACGGCGCGTTTGATAATCAGCTTTTGCAAGGCGACCGCATTTCTCGCAACCTTTTCGGTTCGGGTGTTCGTTGTCTCTCCATCGACTTCAATCACCTTTTGCGCTGATTCGCCATTGTCCTCATCGTCAACATCAATCTTCACCTTTTTGTCCGGGCGAAGAATCGGATTGTTGATGTCATGCAACTTTGGATCAAGTGCCTTCACCGCATGTTCGATGTCCGGTTGCGGAATATAACGACATCCCTTCATTTCCTCGACCACATCACCGGCATTCTCCATTGATATGTTCTTTCTTGCTGCAATTTCTTCAATTTTCATGTTATGTTTTATTTTAATGTTTACAAATTATTGTACTACGCAAAAAGATAGGATAAATTCGTCTTTCCGCGCTTATTCCTTTTCTCAACTGTTCCGGTCAACGCATCCGGCGCATCATCATGTTCGTTCTTTCCGGCTTTCAGATAGCCCGTAATTGCCTTGTTGAACTCCGGGAACAATCTTTCCCATCCTTCCGGCATATATGTCAAGTTCTGAACCGCCGCCGAATTACTGAAAATACGGACATCCTTGTTGTCCGTTTGCGTGAACCAATGAAACTTTGTCTTGGCGTTGCCCATCATGCGGCATTGCTTTTCAACGGCGCGTTGGAATCCTCGACCACCATTGTTCGATTCAACGTTGCATTCGGCGACCAAATGACGTGTAAGCATCCGGGCGGTTGCAACTTCGGTGAACTCCATCGGCTTTTGGGTGTAAAGGACATCCAACAAGAAGTTTCCGATTTCCGTTTCATCATAGACGATGGCGCAAAGATAGTCTTCACCGGTGTCGGCGGTATCAATGTACGCCTTTCTAGTGCAATGAAGCGTTGCAGGGCGGATTGTGTATGTTTGGAAGCCAAACGAATACATCAAGCCTTCAGATGGCTTCGGGTCTTGCTGATAAAGCGATTCAAACACTTGCGGGTTTCGCTTTCTGATAAGTTCCAACTTATGCTTGGAATGTCGTTCTTGCCACAATGGTTCACCTTCTTGTCGTGGGTCGTAATCAGTTGGCGCACCTTCCTTGATAGCCTTATAAACGCAAACAACCCATCCGTCCGGATTCTCCTTTGCATCATATACGCCTTGCGTGCGAAGCAATTGTCCGGCAAGATCATCTTCGTGCCAACGCGTGAAGACCATCAATTGTTGGCTTTCGTTGTGCAATCGTGTCTCTGCTACGGTGTCATACCAGTCGGAAACAGATTCGCGCACCACCGGCGACCACGCGGTTTTTGCATCCTTGTAGATGTCATCCATGATAAGCACATCAACCGGTTCACCAGTCAACGCACCACCAACACCCACGGTCTTCACGCTTCCGCGGTGGTCAACAATCTCAAATTCTTCGGTTGTACGGATGTAGCCCTTGCCGGAATCCTCACCGAATTGGGACATACCAAGACGCGTGTCCGGGAAGATCTCATTGTACTCTTCCGAATCAATGATTCGTTGAATCTCGCGGTTGAACTTCTTCGCCTTCGTTGCAGAATAAGAAACCACCGCAAGGCGCGTGTCCGGATTCATGCCTTCGATAAACGCCGGAAGTCGGCGGGTTGAACCTTCCGACTTTCCATGTTGTGGCGGCATGAACACCATCAGTTTCTTGATTTCCTTGTGTGCGAACCGCGAAAGAATATCGTAATATCGCCGGTGGAAATCAGCAGGACGGAAGGTTGGCATCGTTGCAAGGGTGAAACGAAAAAGGTTGGAACGACTTTCGCGCACAAGCCTTTCTCGCATTGCCTTCAACAAAAGAACCTTGTTTTCTCGTTCCTTGCTCTTCTTCGTTCTCGATGTTGCCATTACTCCAACTTTCTTTTTAATTCCTCGATGTCCTTGTCAAGTTCATCATCCGACTTGTCGGCAAACAAATCCTTTCCATCCTTGCCGGTCATTTCGGTCGTTTGTTTGTTCTTCCAATGTTCCGGGTCGCCGTTGGTTAGGGTGAAGATGATTGCCGCCGTGTCCGGTTGGAAATGCTTCTTGTTGGTCTTCTGTTCCTTGATTTTAGGCTTTCCATCCTTTCCGGGAATGGTTGTCACCGATGTCTCGGTCACTTCATAGCCACGAATCTTCTTCAACAAGGATTTCTTCGCTTCGATGACGAACATTTGCATCCTCTCTTCCTTGGCGGCGTTCACCGCTTCGGCAAATTCCGGATGGTCATTCATCCATTGATGGTATGTCTTTTGCGTTATTTCCACTTGGCGGCATACTTCGGCGATGGTGTACGTGTCCGACTTGATCAGTTCAAGGATTGCATCAATTGTTTTCTTGTTATATTTTGCCATGTTATGCCTTTTTAGTTCCTTTTTTGTTACATTGATAACTATTCTTTCAACTCACAGATAAAGCCGCGGTCTTGCAACTCCGAATAAAGAAGGGACAATTGGGAAACGTTGGCGCATTGCACAACCAGTTTGGTTGACAACTCCTTCTTCACGTCTTCCTTCTCTTCCTCTTCTTCCGGTTGCGCAAGGTCGATGCCCCAGTCTTCCGGCTTGATGTCGTTCCATCTTGCGGTGATATTCTCGATTGCGTTCTCATCCCATTGAAGGTTTGCGTCCGATGTGGCGTTGTCTGCCAATGCCATTTCACGCCCCTTCTCCGAATCAAGGTCGATGTCCTTGCGTTTCACGGCGACTATCTGATTTCCGTCCGTCTCGACCACAATCACGTTGTCAAGCCCGATGTTTGCGGCGTTCTCGATTGTCTTGTTTCCGGCGATGATGCGGTTGTTCCGGTCAATGAGGATGGAACGTCCTGCACCGAACTTGCGCAACGAGTTTTCTATAAGGTGTTGTCCGTATTCCGTGCCCTTGTTTGCGTTCAAATCATCCGGCACAAGGTTTTCAATCTTTGTTTCGATTATCATTGCTGCCATACGCTACCAAATAAGGGGACTAATGAACCATGTAATGAGCAACGCACACAAAGCCCCCATTGAAGAAAAGAAGAAGTCAAGGAACTCAACCGTGCCATGTCCTTTTGAATCCCACCATTCTTTCAAAGCTGCTGCAACTACACCCGAAAGGAAACCCAAAAATGGATTGTAAAGACCGATAAGGAAAGAAACGAGCATACCGCCGACAAAGTGCTTTCTTTTGTCGGGTTGTTTTGCGGCGTTCTGAACGCTTTTCACAAACGATTCGGCACAATCTATCATATTCGATATTTTGTCCTTCACACGGGCAAAAAACGGCGGTCTAAAGAAAGGAGATTCCGCCGTGACGAACACCGGCGGTTGCGTTCCACCACCTTTGACACCAAGGTACACTTTGCCACCGAAAAGAATTCTCACTCTTTCCCCAACAGAAGGTTTCCAACAAGAAACGCATTGTTTTCCGTCACTCCACACATGAAGGGATGCGCATTCGGCATCCGTCATTGTCGATGGTCTTTGCAACACTTTGGTTGCTTCTTTGAAATTTATTGGTTTCATATCTTTGCAATTTTACATTAAAAAATCAAATTCGACTGCAAAGATAAAGCGATGTATTATAATAATACACCGCTTTTCAAAAAAGATATTATTTATTTTTCAACATTTCACCGGTTTAACCCTAATCGGCAACCCGGAAAACACCCATGCAAGAAGGGCGGCATCCCTTGATTCTTGGTTTGTTCGCCCCTTAATCGGCATAAAACACTTGATTTCCTCATCCGTGATTTTGCGGTCTTTGCCCTTCCAACACTTGAACAACGGAAGGTGTTCCACCACCTTCAAGCCATAGGAACGCGCCATTTCGCAAATCAAGATTCCGGTTTGGTGGTTCTGCCCTACCGAATACCCCTTTGCGGCGATGACGTTCTTTGTGTCTCTTATACAAAGATGCCAATTGTTCTTGCCTTTTATCCATGATGCTTCAACAACCACCGTGATTTCCACGTCCCGGCAATTCTGATCATACGACAAAGCGCGAAACCTTTCAACGATTTCGTGAAAAGATTTCGCGGTTGTCTCCACTTCCTTTGTGTTCACTTTAAGAACACAATACCCCGACTTTTCGATGTCGGGGTCAATGCCAATGATGATTTTCTCCATGCTAGAAAGGCAAATCATTATTGTTTCCAGTTCCGGCGGCGGTCGTTCCTGCGGTCGTTGCGGTCGTTCCTGCGGTCGTTCCCGGCGCGCTTCCGGCGTTCTCGTTGCTCTTCATGCCGCAAAGGTTCACTTCGTTGGCATACATGTTCAAACCGACTTGCGGCGTTCCGTTCTTGTCGGTGTATGCCTTTGGCACAAGGCGACCGCGGACGAATATCTTGCATCCACGTTTGAGATATTGGGTCAAGCTGCCGCCGTCACCATACCACAAAACCGACACCCATGTCGTTGTTTCGACATTCACGCCGTTTGCATCCTTGTGCTTCTCTGAATGTGCCACGTTGAAAGAAACATATTTCTTTCCGCTGAACTCCTTGATTTCGGCATCATTGCCGATGTTTCCGATAACTTCAATCTGTAACATGATCAATATGAATTTAAGAATTAATAATCTTTGTTGTGAAGGTAGGGTCTTGTCTCATTGTACTTCATCTTTTCCTCGATGAAGAAGAAGATGTCGATGCCCAACGACTTTGACCATCCGATGACGTAATGAACCGCGAATGCGATGCGCTTCTCAATCGCGATTGTTTCCTTGCACAAGCCCTTGCACAAGCCGAAGGCGTTGTCGGTGAACTTGAACTTCTCGAATGCTCTGTAATAGCGACAAGGACGCATCACCGTGAAGTTGATACCCAGTTTCCCGGCAATGTCGAAAAGATAGATGGCAACGTCCGCAAGTTCGTCTTCGACCGAATCCTTGATGAAACGGCGGAATGCGCGTTCCTTCTCCTTTGCATCTCTATATTCAGAAAGGCGCGCGTGCTTCTTGTCTCTGTCTGCTTCGACCGCTTCCGCAATCTCGGCAATCACCAACATCAAATGGTGTTGGTTGTTTCTCTCCTTTTCCCACCATCCATGTTTGACGGCGTTCTCATGTGCTTGCGTTGCAAGACTGTTTAAATCTACAATTCTCATTTCTTTGTTCTTTTAATATTGTTTATATTTGCCCGGTTACAATTTATCGTCAATCTCGAAGTTTATTGCGGCTACGTTCTTTTGAAGGATTCGCAACGCTGCTTCGATATGTTCATTCTTATCAATTACATCATTTCCGCAATACGCATCCATACATGCTTGCAGCTTCAAGATTAAAGGATTCTGAATGCTCTTCGTCTTCTTCTGAATCTTGGTTGCAATCAAGGCATCCATGCGCTTGTTGTGTTCCGCGATGAACTTGCACATCAATATTGAAATGTAGGCATCCGTTCGCATTTCGGCGTATGGATCATCCGGGAACTGCTTGCGGTATTGGTTTTTCACGCAATACCACAAGATGGTGAAGTCATTTTGATGAAGTTTGCAGAACTCTTCCGTCTGCACTTGGATGCGGCGAATGTGAAGCACATCCAAATCCTTCTTCAACAATGAGTTGTATTTCTCGCGAATCTGCTTCACAACGCGTGTCAACTTCTTTGTCTCGGAAATGTGAAGGTCGGCGCATTGCTTCATCACCTTGTCGGCATACATCCATGCGATGTGTTCAATCACAAGCGGAACGAATGCAATCATCATGTTCTCTTCCCATGTGAAGGTATTGAGCATCTTTCGCGTTGATTCGCGGACATCCTGCTTGAATTGCTCTTCCGTATTGTATGCAAGTGACTCGCGTTTCTTCGCCTTTGCCATTTCAGAAGGAACAATTTGTTCCGCCTTCTTCAACACATCGTAATCAATGCCGTTCTCCATTGCAAGTTTCATCAACTCCGGATCAATTGGATTTTCCACCTTTTCCGGCTTCTTTTGAGGAACTTCCGGGGTGGCGTGTTCAATATTTCGGGCGTGTTCAATATCATTGAACATTGGCGTTTCATTGAACACGGATTCCCCTTTCGAAAAATCAAGAACCTCTTCCGGGGTCTTGTCTTCTTCCTTGCCCTTGAAGAAAGGGCAAGTACTTGTTTCGTGCGCTGCATGGAAACTTCTCTCGTTGATTTCCATGATTCCGGCGGCTTGATGCTCAATGTCGCGTTGAACGGCACACTTATAATTTGGGTATCTGTCAAGTTTGGCGTTGTACCACACCGCCTTTTGACAACGGCAACAATTTCTTTCTTGCCACATCATCAAACTCGAACCATTCTTGAAGCATGGCTCACTTGTAACTTTCATCGTCATTTGCTAGATATATTTAATAAAACTATTATTTTTTAGAATGCAATATTATTATTCGCTAGTTACTCTTATTTTATAATCAGAGTATCAAAATCTCCATAACAATCACTACAGTCATATTTCATGGCAATCTCATAGTTTATCAGAATGATTTTACAGATTAACACCAATATGTCGGTGTCACCGGTCTTAATACATTTTATATTGTACCAAGCTAAATCTAAGTATCGCGAATGATCTTCCCAGTCATTTTGTAAAACATCATTTTTTTCAAACCACGCTTTTGCATTTTTAGACCCGATATATAAATCTGTCAAGATGCTCATTATATCAGATTTGTTTGTTGGCGTGTTCGTTTCTATCAGCCCATCAATGTAACTAAGCGATGAATCACAAAAATCAATTATTTCATTTATTCTTTTCATTGCCTTGATTTTAGAATGCTATATTAAAATCCTTACCTTTCAAGGTAGGACGTTTCTTCAAGATGAAGTTTATCAACTCTTCATATTTGATTGGGAAAAGCGGACAATACTCAAATGCAAGGGTGCAAATGAAACGTCCGTTCAACATGACATCGAAGACAAATTCCTTGAATCCTGCTTTCGTTCTCTTCTTCATTTCAACAATCCTTTCTTTTTGAAGGCTTCACCGCCGCACCAGTCGTGGCTTTCCTTCTTCTCATTATAGAACAAACACTTTCCGACAAATTCTCCTTTGAAGTTGATGCAACGTTCACATGACTTCGAGTTTCGCAAAGTTGCTTCCGCGATGGAAACGTTTGCCTTCGGATCAATTGCCTTGTTCTTTCGGATTGTTGCTCTTCTGTAAAGCGCGGCGAATCGGTTGAAAGCCTTGCTTTCCTTGATGTCATACTCAGAATCGAAATAACGTGAATCAGTTGCGTCCGTCCACGTCTTGATGATTTTGTTTGCTAATCTGATTTTCATTGTTGCGATATTTAATGTTATTTGAACTTAATCACGATAAACTCCACACCTACCCATTCATCCGGGCACAAGCCTTTCTTTGCTTCCCCAATGGTGATGTTCTCGATTTCCTTCTCGATGCTCTGTCGTGTCTTGGAATAACCCTTGAAGAATCGAACATGCGTGAAGTGAATGAACCTTGCGGTTTTCTTTCCAAGCAATTCTTTTAACTTGGCATTGCTTATAAAGATGTCAAACTCCGGGTAAACTCTAACTTTGCGGTATTCTTCACTATCTTCGTATTTCGCTTCGACAAGACGGTTTATCCAATACGCCTTTATTACCCGGTATTCTTCGTTTTTCTCGCCGGATGCAATCATGTCAAACCATTTCTTTGCGACAACGAGATTCAAAACTTTCTTTTCCATAAGCTATTTATTTTTAAGACATGGGCAACTTGCGGAATGAGTGCAACAAGTTTCGCCGTTGTCCGTTACGAATATAATATAATCATGTCCCTTTGAAACGACCGTGATTGACTGCCCTTTCAAATGATTCTCTTCTTCACCCTGCTTGTATGTCCAACAGAACATGGCATAAAGCCCAATCCCGGCAAGGACATAAAACACAAGGTTTATCAATAATGTTGCGAACGTGTCCATCACTCGCAAAAACTTTCTATCCATAATTTTATTAATCTAATTTGATATGAAAATAATCTTCCAAGAAGCGTTTGTGAAAGCCTTTTTCGTCCTCAAAGAATCCGTTCTTGCTTTCATTCCATTTGGTGTTGGATTCAAAGAATATCTCGCGGCATACCCATTCATACACATTCTTGAACACTTGACTTGTCTTGCATCCCGGATGTGAATCAAGGTACATTTGGGCGTTCCTTACGTATTGGCGCAACATCTTCGGGTGCTGCATGAAGGATTCGATTCTTCTTCGCTTCGACATCAGCGGACAACACATACACCCAAGGCGGCGTGATATGTCGATTGTCCCATCCTCGCGGTAATATAGCGGGTGCAACTTGATTCCGCGTTCCTTGATGAACTCCAGTTCTTCGGCATCCGTCCAATCCAGTATTGGAAGGATTTGTTGTTCCCGGATGTCCTTTGTCTTATTAAACACCCTGCAAACAACCGGTTCTTTGTAGCGTTCGGCGCGCTTTCGGGATTCCGCGGTTCTCACACCGATGACAACGTTGTAAAGAACCGGGTATTCCTTCAATGTCGAGCAACAGAAACGATAATACCGGTTCGGGATGCCCTTGTCGCGCATCATCTTGAAGAATGATTCCTTCGGTCTCATTATCTCCACACCGTTTTCCTCGCAATGCTTGATTGTTCCCGGCGGGTCGATGGTCGTGCATTTATAGATGGCGCGGTATTCAACACCGGACATTCTGACAAGTTCGAGAATCACATCCGAATCCTTGCCGCCGGAATATGCAACTTCAATCGGTTGCCCCCCCCACATCTTCACCGACTGAATCAGACGGACGGCGCGTTCAACTTTCTTCTGCAAAATTGGATTCATTTTCGTATCTTTATTGTTTAACACTTAATTATTAATCTTCGGGATCACTTCTTCCTTGTCTCCGAATCCGCAATGAATTTCCTTGAAGGCAAGGTGAATGACATCATACATTCTTCCGGTCACATACAAGACGGCGAAGTTGAAGGAACTGTCCGTTCCGTCAATTGTCAACATAGGAAACGGCGTTGCCGCCGAATCAATCATCGACATGATGTCGGTGTCACACCTTTCGGTGAAGGTTTCCTTGATGGCTTCCATCAGTTCGGAAAACAATTCTTCACCAATGGCATTCTTAATCTTGGTTTGGTTTCTTAATGCAAATCTCATTTTCCTTCTCCTTGATTATTTGGGCGCACTTGTTGGCAAGTTCGCCAAATTCCCTATTATAGACAATCTCATCGTTGTACTTCTTCAAGTAGTGCAACATTGTTGTATGGTCGCGGTGAACATACCTTGATATTGCCACCAAGCGCATCTTGAACTTGCGGCAATGGTAAACAAACAACATCCTTGCATAACATCTTTCACGACACCGGCTCTTCTCGGAAAACTCCTCGATTGTCAATCCGGTTACTTGCGACACCGCATCTTCAACAAGTTCGGCGATTTTGCGGTTTGCGTTGTCCGAAACGATGTCTTGGTACATTACCGGCTTTCCCAGTTTCCGGGCGATTGTGCGTTCAATATCCGCCTTCTTTGACTGTCTCCAGTTGTCGAGCATGAGAACACCATCACACCCGGCAAGCGTTTCAACCTCTTGCCCCAATCTCTGTGCGAACGTTCCGGATTCCGGATCATCCGTGAAGGATGGAACAACCGGTTCAAGGTTCAAGGATTCAAGAAGGCTTGCGGCGTTCAAGAATTTCTCTCGGACATCTTGCGGTTTCAAACCGATTTGTTTTCCAATTATAAATATCTTCATGTCAAAGTCTAAGTTTGTTATTTGTCTGTTTGCCTTGAAGGTGGTTACACCATGTTCGTGTTCCACATCTTGCGGCGGTCACGACCCTTGATTTCAAGGTTATTGCACATCTGATTCAATCTACTCGCCACGCGGTCGCCGTATCTCTGAATCAGCTTTTCGCCGCCCATCTTCAAGTTTGTCGTGATGAAGGTTAGTTCGTCCGAACAATCGCCGCGGTATTCCACAAGCTGCCTTATTACGTCAAGGCGGTTTCCCATGTATAGGGATTCCGCCGGCTCTTGCCCGAAATCTTGTATTCCCAACATCGGCATCTTCTTGAACCCAATGATTGAACCGGTTTCAACATACTTGTCGCAAATGTCATCGGCGCGGGCAATGTTCCATATCATCGGACGCGGACGTTCATCATCCGCAAAGGAAATCCCAAAATTGCGTGCCATGGAATATGCAAGCATGATTTCAAGACACCACGATTTCCCGCTTCCGGTATTTCCGGCAAGATAGATTCCCTTTCGCAAGTCGCCGGGCATCGGTTGATGTGTGAAGGGATTGATGCACATGAACTTTTCATCCCCATGACACCATCTTATAAAGTTCTCGTATGCAAAGCGGTTCTCGGAATCAATAACGAATCCCGGATTCCTTGCCTTTCCGATGGCTTCAACAAGTTTCAATGAACTATCGATGTCGTAATCTTTGCCGGTGTATCGGTAACGCGTAAAGTCGTTGAACAATCCGCGTTGTTTCGCGGCATTGATGATTTTTGAAATATCCGGCATTTCGTCCTTCACTTGCTTCTCAATGCCGTTTTCCGTTATTGTCTTTTTCAGTTCCATTCTTCATTGCAATTTTTATTGATTAAACTTTGTTGTGCGGGCGTTGTTGCCCTTCCGCCGGAATATCCGGATTGTTTGCGTTGCCATGTTGCGACCGCCGCTCTCCATTTCTGCATTTTGTTCTTGCCAATCATCCATCCCTTGGATTCATAGAAGGCAACGAATTGTTCTGCATCAACCGAATATCCCTTTTCCTTGACGTATGCGGCAACCTCTTCAACCGTTGGCGGCTTGAAATAGGTTCGTTTCTTCTGTTCTTCCGGCTTCGGAACATCTTCCGGAATATCCGGTTTCTGTTCTTCCGGTTGCGCAAACAAACTCAATTCCTCTTTTGCCGGTGGATGGCTTGCGGTTTTCCGGAATTCCGGATTTTCCGGTTTCTCCTGCTTCCTGCTCCATCTTTGCCTTGACGCGGCTTTCCGGGCATCCGACACCTTCTTCGTGTTATCAATCATTTGCCGAATGCGAACCGACCAAAACACATTTCCGTCATTCTCAAACAAATCGAAATCATTGATAACACTTTCGACAACCTTGAAGTCGGTGAAATAGGCAACCGAAATGTTTCTTGCAATATCCAAAGGCAACTCACCGCCGTTTTGGTATAACATTTCAACGATTATCCAATAAACGCCGATTCCAACCGCACCATGCTTGGTGATTACGCTCTGCAACTTGATGTCGTTGCGTGCGTTATAATCATGTCGAAAATACGATTTCTTCATTGCTTTTAAATTGTTGATGGAATCCCCGGAAAGAACCGAATGAGATTATTATTTTATGATTCCGGGGATTCCAGTTGTTAACGATTATTACTCTTCAAGGATGGCGATGTTTGGCGCAATCTCCTTGATCTCTTTCAACTCTTCGTCAATCGCCTTGTCGCGGATTGCTTCAAGGCTCTCGTTTGCACCCGGTGAAAGAAGAACGAAATGCACCTCGCGTCCGTTCACTTGCGCGAATGTCTCTATCTCCAAATCTTCCGCCGGATGTCCCTTAAAGATAGGGATGCGAATCTTGAATGATGGTGGAAGGTTGGATTCAACGACTTGCGAGAACGAATTTGTGCGGCTTCCGTTGGCATCAACACCTTGGTTCGCCTGCTGATTGATGGTTGCTTCATAGTGCATCAGCTTAGAAACCAAAAGCATGTTCTCGTTCTTGTCAACAAAGAAGGCGCGGTTCATCTTCAAGAACAAACCCAACTGTTCCGGTGTCCAAACCTTGCTTCCTTCATTGATGCCGAACTCCAAGAACTTAGGGTTCACGGACAACTTCGACATGACCGTGCCGCGTGTGTACTCATCATCCTCGTTGATGACAAGTTTGATTGTAATCTTGTCGCGGTTCACGATGATGTATGAACGTTCCTGCTTGAACTGACCGGTGTTGATGCGCTTCTTCAAATATTCCTGCACAACTCCAATCACGCCAGTGATGTCTGTCTTGACCGGTGCTTTCGGTTCAAGCTGCTTCACCGCTGCACCCTCACGAATAATCAACTCCGCCTTGTTAGTTCCTTCGGCGAAATTCAACACTAACTTTTCATTTTCCATTATTACCTTGTATCATTATATTACACAATTATCTTTTAACTCTATTACTTGCCTTCTGTTCCGGTGGCTTCCAAATGTGTTCCGCCAACGGCGCGCATGTCACTTTGCGGGAACAAATACGCTTGAAGTTCATCCGCGGTTGCTTGTCTTGTCTCGACCAAATCACCATCGTCATTGTAGAATGACGTTGTTCGGGTGTCGGCATCGGTGAACATGTAGCAATCTTCGGTCACAAGTTTCGCCTTGCTTCGGATGTTGCCGATCATTTCCTTGCGCTTGCTCTGCAAAGGATCAATCTCCAGTTTGAACTCCTTGATGGTGCTCTTCTTCTTGTCTTCAAGCGCGTCAATCTTGTCGCACACCTCAACAAGTTTTTCCTTATACTGCTGCAACTCTGCCGGGGTGAAGTTCTTTGAATAAGACTTTTCAATCACCTTGTTGCAGTTGTCCTTCAAGAAGGCGATGCGTTCCAACTTATTCTTGCATCCCTTCATTACTTCCTTCATGTCCATAACTTATGTATTTTAATCGTTCAACAAAAAGACCTCATTGTACAAATCCGCATACTTCTTTCCGAACGCTTCGGCGCGCGATTCCGATTTGAAGCAAAGCCGAGAACCGAAATCCGCATTCGCATACGAAGCCGTAATATTCGTACCCGCATAGACGAACCCCGCAGCTTCCCCCTCATATTTAAACCACGGAAAATATTTCCATTGTCCTTTGTTCGAGAAATCCGGTACGAAACCATCCTCTTTGTTCCACTTTTCGGCGATGGTGAACAACTTATTGAGTGCAATCAACGCCTTGATGTGTCGCGGATTGGCGTTTCTGATAAGTTGCGCCAACGAATCAAAGTGCTTCGCGGCTTCATCCGATGTCACCTTGAATGAATCCAGTTCCTCGCGGGCATCCTCGAAATCCTTCTCGATGCCGCCGTTGTCTTCCTTCTTATCCTCAACCTCGACAACATCCATCGTGAAATCGAACGGCGACAAACCTTCCTCTTCTGTCAATCCGTGTAACTCGTTGTATCTGTCAATCTCCTCATTCATGGCTTCGATGGCATCAACCTTTGCATCGAAAGGGTTTTCAAACTTTATCTTGTCTGAATCCTTGCAAACTAACTTATATTTCTTCATATTCTTAAACTTTAAAATGGTTCTTTATTAAATTCTATATTCATGCCCTTGGCGGCGATGATGACGTTCTTCCCGGTAACTTCCCCGACTGCCTTCTTGAACTCGCTTGCGTTGCTATTATTCGCCGAAAGGTGAATCAGAAGAATGTTGTTCACACCGCTCAAATCATTCGCCTTCAATGTCTCGATACATGTTTCAAGGCTCATGTGGCTTTTAACGGTTCTGTTTCTCAACTTTTCCGGAACAACGCCGCTTGCGATGTTGGCATCAAGGATGTTGATGTCGTAATTGCATTCCAACATGATGTTGCTCAACCCCATGAAGGTTTGCTCCAAGTAATATGTGTCGGTGGCAAACAATACCGTGCCGGTTTCCGGATGATTAATCAGATAGCCGAAAGGTTCGGCGGCATCATGTTTTACCTTGAACGGCATCACCTTGAAGTTACCGAAGGAAAACGGCTTCAACGCTTCCACACGCTTCACAAGATTGCTATCGGGCAACTTCAAGGCATCCGCCGTTCCCTTCGACATGGCAACCGGGATGCAATACTTCAACGCTTCCGGAATGCCCTTCGAGTGATCACCATGTTCGTGACTGACGATGCAACCGGCAATCCTGCCCACATCGAAGTTCATTCCTTCAAGTACCTTGCGGAAGGAAACGCCGCATTCAATCATCAACGTTTCCTTTCCGTTGTCTAGAAGATAGCAATTGCCGGCGGAACTGCTTCCGAGAATCTTCAATTCCATGTCGTTCACGCCTTAGAATCCCGGATTGTCTTCCTTCTTCTCCTCGCCTTGCGGCTGATTGCCGGCGGCGGCATCCTCACCAGTACCGGCGGCATCCCCGGAATCTCCGGCATCCTTGATTTCCCCGGTTTCGGTGTCAACAACGCCCATCGTTCCCGGATTGTCACCTTCCGGCGCACCTTGGTCGAAACCGATTGCGGTTTTGTTGGCGTTGGCATCCTTTTCTTGTCTCAACTCTTCGGTGACATCGGTGTAATCAATGTTCTCGCGCAACTCATGGATTTCTTGATTCTCTTCCACGGTACGCATACCCATTGAGATTTCCGGTGCATAAACGGATGTCCACCATGACGCGGCGCGGTACATCAACATCTGCTTCGGCATTGTCTGCCATTTTGAACCGCTCTTCATGTACCAACCTTCTTGAATTGCCATTCTGATTGAAATCGGCGATGATTCAAGAACATCATCCGAACCCTTCTTCTTGGTGAAGGCAACGCACACCAAATCTTCAACGTTCGTTCCGTCAAACTCCTTCTTCTGTGCTTCCTTGCGATGGGCATTCGGATTCCAAACGTAATCGGTATATTCAATCTTTCCCAAGTTTCCGTTCTTGATGAACTTGAACTGCAAAGGCTCGAATCTGCCGCAAGTGTTCACGGTTGCAATGAGGAACTTTGCCGACCATGAAGGGCGACCATAGATGACAACAAGGTTCTGCATCACCATCAAAGGGCTTGCACCGATGCGGTTTGCCACTTCAAGGGCAATCATGCAGTTGGCAATCGCCTTGTTCTGTGCGGCGGCGTTCTCCTGCTGAATCGCTGCAATCTGACCTTCGTTAGCCCCTGCCGGAATCATCTTCAACACCGGCTTGTAAGAATCCGGCACAAGGTCACTAGAAGCGAACATCTTGGAAACTCGCTGCATTGTCTCAAACTGAACCGGGTCGAAAAAGTTGAATGCGACCGGCATGACATTTTGGTTGGATGTCTGAACCACACTTTTGTTCTGTTCCATTGTTTCGATGTTTATTATTTAACTACAATCTCTTTGTCGTGCGAAACGACAAGGTTTATTATCTGACTATCTGTCGGGATCAAGTTGTTAACGGATTCGCGGGAATCAATGAAAATCGGCGCGCTCACGTTGTAGAATCTGCAAAGGGCGTTGATGATGTCAAGACCGGCGTTGATTCTTCCGGCGGTGTTGGCAACAAAGAACGGAATGCCGTTCACAAGCGGAACGCATGTTTCAACCGCGTTTCCTTCAAGGGTGTAATCATACAACTTGAAGGTGACGTGCGTGAACAATCCGTTGATGCGGTTCTCGCATTCGTTGATTTTCGCCTTGGTGAAACCTTCCATGATGAACTCTTCCTTCTCGTATTCCGCAATCTGAGCCGCAAGTTTCTTTCCTGATTCTTCCAGTTCCCCGATTGCCTTCTTGCCCTTCTCGATGGTGTCCTTGGTTGCAAGTTCCGCGCGCTTGTTGTCGCGTTCCTCAACCAACTTGCGCTTTTCCTCGTTCAAGGCGGTGTTGTCAACGTTCGGCGAAGTTCCTTCCTTGGCAATTGTCTTGTGGATCTCTTCGTACTCGTTCTTTAACTTCACCCATTCCTCGATGGATTCCGGCTTCACCTCTTCCGGCTCAACTGCCGCACCGAGACCATTCAACTTGGCAACGGCGTTGTCTGATTCCGCCTTGGCATCATCCAATGCCTTCTGTGCATCGGCGATGGCTTTCTTGGTTTCGGTGATGCTCACATCCACCTTGGCAACGAATCCCTTGTATTCCTGCCCCTTGGCGGTGATGCGGCTTTTCTCTTTCTGAACCTCTTCCTTGAAACTCTGTTCGGCGGTGGCAATCATGTGTTCCGGCAATGGCTGACCGCAATGAGGACAAATCGTTTGTCCGGTGTATGTGCGTGCGTTCTCCTTATGCCACATATTGCGTAAATCTTCCATCTTCGCCACATATTCGGCGCGCTTGCCTTCATGCTGCTTCAACTCTTCTTTGAGCAATGCAACCTTGCGTTCTGCTGACGTGATGGCGGTTTTCGCTTCATCAACCTTCTGTTCTGCTTCGCGGCGTTCTGCATTCTTCTTGAATGCGGCTTCCTTGGCGGCTTGCTTGGCGTTGAACAAAACGTTGCTCTGCTTGGCAAGGATGGAGTTGCACTCATCCTTCTTCTTGCGCTCTGTTTCATACACTTTGCGTTCTGCTTCCGCTTTGTCTTGAAGTTGGGTGTCGATTTCAAGGATTTTGGCATCCAGTTCACCGATTTTCTTCTCGATGTCTCCCCAAACAAGAACCGGCGGCATCAACTTCTGTGTCTGATCAATGCGCGGCTGAATCTGTTCCAACTCATCCTTCGCCAATTTCTTCTTGGCGGCAACCTCTTTCTTGTAGCCTTCCATGTCCTTACCGACAAGTTTTGCAAGAAGGGCGGTGTATGCTTCGTTACCTTCGGCAATCTCCGAATCGCTGATTGTCCCGGCAAGGGCGAAAAGCTGCTCGCGCTGCTTCTGCCATGGCATGGATGCGAAATACAAGGGATTCGTGATAATCTTGAAGAGACCATCATCCACGATTCCGTTCACGTATGCCTTGTATTTCGTAACCGGCATCGGAACATCATTCACGGCGCATTCGGTATGGTTGCCCTTGAATATCTGCTCCATCTGTCCGCGCGGCTTCACCCAATCCTCAACAAGGGCGCGGCGCAACTTGATGACCTCACCATCAACAACCAGTACTCCGGTGACTTCTGCATTTACGTGCTGCAATGGCTTGCCATCAACGATTGTCTTGATTTCGTAATCCTTGCGTTCCATGACATCCTTGCCGAAAAGAAGCCACATGAAGGCATCGAAATGTCTTGACTTGCCAAGACCATTGTCACCCATGATGGAAGTTTCCTTCGCATCAAATTCCGTTGTTCTGTTCTGTTCACCCCTAAAATTCACAAGGGACAAACTTTTGAGAATGATTTTTTTCATATCTTTTATAAGTTATATTAAATAGATTCATTACTTTTCGCTAGCGACAAAGCCAAATCCGCATCAACGGTTATCATCCTGCCGCATTGCGATATTGCCTTGTTGATAACTCCACTTTTCTTTATCCGGTTTGCCGTTGTCGTGCTGCAATTGAACAATTGCGCTATTCCGGCGATTCCATAGACAAAGCGTTTCTTCGTTTCCTCTTTCTTGCTTTCCTTCTTCGGGGCATCACCTTCCGTGGATGATGATGTTTCGGCGATGGATTGTTTGAGCAAGGCAAGAAATTCACCCGCCGTTAACTGAAACAATGGCTTCTGCAAATCTAGTTCGTTCATTGTAGGATGGCTTTAAATGTTATTCTTCATCCGGGACGTGGATTTCACTTGCCATCTTGACGGCAACCGCGAGATTCGCGGCGGTTAGAAGGAACAACAAGAACGATGCTTCACATGCTGCCAACGCTCCAAAGAAGGACAACACAACGTAAGCCACCGACAAACGTTCCTTGACTGACAACTTCATCAATCCACTCTCGACCCAAAAAATTCTCTTGATTTCTTTCATTGTTGCGAAATTTTAAATTGTTAGTTACTGAAAACCGAATGTTGCGGTGTCCGGCTCGTTCTTTCTCGACCTTCGCGCCCTGCTGCAAACCCTTGTCGTGCGAACCCTTGCGTTTGACATCTGAACTTGTTGTTCCATCCCGATGATTTCCGGAATCAGCAACGCAAGAAGGATGATCGCCATCAACTTTCGTTTAAGCGGTGAAAGGCTGAATGGAATGTGAAAGGACGTGCAAAACCACCATGCGGACAATTCGGTTGCCTTCGTTACACCTACCTTCTCGAAGATGTTTCGGCAATGATTCTCAACGGTTCTTTCGGAAATGAAGCATCGTGCGGCGATTTCACACTTGCTTGCACCCCACGCCAACAATTCGGCGATTTCCGCTTCCCGCTTGGTTAGTTTCACATCTGTGTTCATATTACACTACGCCCCAAACTTCCTTGATTCCATACTTGGCGAATGTCTCTTCAATGGCTTTTGCTTCTGAAACCTTGGGTTCAACAACGCCCTTAACTCTGTTTAGGAATGCCATTCGTGAAGACAATCCCAACTTCTGCATAAGTTCTTTCTTGACCTTTTGGATGTCGCGGTTCTTGACTTGCGACCATCCCAACTGAAATGCGAATTGTTCTTTGCTCATTGTATTCTTGATTTTGTGGGCGACACGATGCCGCCCGGATTCAACATTCTTCTGTTACTCGCAATTGAGGAAGCGAACGGAATCATTCTTCGTTTTCTCGTTCTGTGCCATCCAACCCATGTCGTATGACCAACCATCATCGTTGCGATTGTACCGAAACCATTTGTCATAGATGCCGGATTTGCAATCTTCCATGCCCTTGACGTAATCATGTCGAAGTTGCTTCATGGTTTCCTTCTGACGCTCTTCGACTTCATTTACCAATTCTTCGAGTTTCATATTGTTGCGACTTTTAATGTTAATAATTCAAATTTAATTTTGCGTATTCGGATAAATGACGTATTTTTGCTATTTGATAGCATCGAAAAAATGCTTACCTTTGCAGTACAATAGTATTGTTTCCGTTTACGGGTGCAAAGATACACATTTGTTGTGTAACTTCCAAATAAAAAGTACACAAATTTGTGTCTATATTGTGTTAAATATTTTAAGAAATAACTTAATATTCTGATTATGAGTACAATAGACATTCGCAAGATTAGAACTAAATCCGGGCTTTCTCAAAAGGATTTCGCCAAAAAGATAGGTGTTCATTGGAGAACCATCCAAAATTGGGAGAAAAACGGCGGTGTTCCGGAATCGGAATACACAAAGGCTTGTGCGTTGCTTAAACACAAAAGTACACAAAACAAGACACAAGCACAAATGAAATCGCACAAGTACTTTGGCGGCGAATCCTGCGAGCAACTGGAATCTGCGACCATCGTTCCGTTGATTCCAATATCAGCGCAAGGCGGGTCGTTGAACGACTTCACCGCATCGGTGATGGAATATGACTGCGAGAAAGTATTGTCGCCAATCCGCGATGTTGATTTCGCGATGACGGTCTCCGGGGATTCCATGTCGCCGGAATACCCTTCCGGATGCCAAGTGCTAGTGAAGCGAATCAACGAACGCGCCTTCATTGACTGGGGAAAGGTTTTCGTGCTTGATACCATCAACGGAACAATCATCAAGAAACTCATGCCGGTGGAAGGTGATCCGGAAAAGGTGACTTGCGTTTCCATCAATCCGGACTATCCATCGTTTGAAGTCGGATTCGAGCACATCCGGGGTGTTTATCGCGTGTTGATGTGTATGTCTTTGAAATAGTGAAAAAGGGGTCGAAAAAGGGTCGATGATGCAATTGCATACAAAAAACGATGCAATTGCATACTTTTTTCGATGCAATTGCATATTTCCTAATATAATAAGGTGGAAAATGATGCAATTGCATACTTTTTTCGATGCAATTGCATTCACTTGCAATTTTTGAAAGAAAGAACGAAAAAAAGAAAAGAAAAATTTCCCCCAAACCCCTTTATAAAGAAAATAAATAAAAGAAAGAAAAAAAGCTCTCTCAAAACGCGTGCGCGAGAAATCGAAATTTTCACCGTAAAAATCAAAAAATTCAACGTAAAAACATGGAAGAAAAGAAAAAAGAAAAGAAAGTTGAAATGAAAGAAATCCGCGTTTCCGACTACTACGGAAACACAAAGTACTACAACGTCATGCCATCGGCGATTTTCGATGCGCTTGAACTTGCATACTTGAAGGGCGAAGAAACTTGCAAGGTAGCCGCAAGCGACTTCGACAAGATGGAAAGTGACTACCAACAAGTTTAAAAGGCTGCAAGAATGAAGAAAGTCATCACGCATGAATTGTTGTCCATCCAACGCCGTTTCTTCGATGTGCTTGACATCCTGCTTTCGTCCGGGGAAATCAAAGGCGGCTTGAAAGGCTTCTGCGAACTCGCCGGATTGAACCGCGTGAAGTACTCGCACATCCGTTCGGCGTTGGACGCGCCATTGGAAGAACGCCCGAATGGTCAAAGTTACCGGGTCATCGACATCGAAGCCCTTTCTTTCCTCTGCCGCGAATACCGGGTATCTTCCGACTGGCTTCTTCTTGGACGCGGTTCGATGTTCGTTCAACCCACCACCCGAAGAAGGAAGAAGAAGCCGGAAAATTGAGAAACGCGAACTTGCGCGAAGTTACGCGAAGTTTACGCGAAGTTGAATAATAAACATTAAAACGCAACAATGCACATCAAAAGAAGCATCCGTTTCATCCTGCACAACCGCAAGGCGGCATCCTGCAATGAAGGCGGCAAGGAAAAGCCGCTTGCCATCCGCCTTCGCGTTGCCTACAACTGCAAGTCGCTAGATGTCGCAACCGGCTTGCATTGCCTTCCCTCTGACTGGGACGGCGAAACATACCGGGTGAATGCCACCGACACCGAAGCGGAATCCAAGAACCGCGTGATTGACGATTACGCGCACACGATGGAAGACATCTTCATCCGGTATGAACTGATAGAAAAGCGAATCCCCACCGCCGGCGAACTGAAAGATTTGTTCCGCGACATGATGGGGAAACCGCGCATCAATGTCCCAACGCCCGAAAATGATCTCTTTGAAGTCTTCGACAAGTTCACGGAAAGTTGCGGGCGCAAGAACCAATGGACGAAAGCCACCTTTGCCAAGTTTGAAGCGGTGAAGGCGCGCTTGAAGGATTTCGATGCCAATCTTGCCTTCAATGCCATTGACGATGACAAGATGAACGAATATCTTGAATATCTCAACCGGAAGAAGATGCGGAACACCACCATTGCGAAGAACATTTCGTTCGTGAAGTGGTTTTTGCGTTGGGCTGAAATGTACGGTTACTACTCCGGACACGCCCACAAGTCATTTAAACCGCGATTGAAGGGCGTAAATGGTGACGGACATGAAATTATATACCTAGACCAAAAAGAACTCCACATGCTTCAAAAATACGCGCCTACGGCAAACAAACAATACCTTGGGCGCGTCCGCGATGTGTTTCTTTTCTGCTGCTTCACCGGTTTGCGCTATTCTGACGTTGCCAAACTCACCCATGCGGACGTGAAGGAAGGCTTCATCGACATCGTGACAAAGAAGACCGTTGACGGAATCCGGATTGAACTCAACAAGCATTCACAAGCCATCCTCGACAAATACAAGGGCAAGGAATACAAGGGCGACAAGGTTTTCCCGGTCATATCGAATCAGCGCATGAATGAATACTTGAAGGAACTTTGCGAAGTTTGCGGCATCGACACGCCGACCAAGGTTGTTTATTTCTTGGGCAACGAGCGCATTGAAGAGACCTATCCGAAGTTTGCGTTGGTGTCCACCCATTGCGGAAGGCGCACATTCGTTGTCAACGCCCTTCGCCTTGGCATCCCTGCCGAAGTGATCATCCGTTGGACGGGACATGCCGACTACAAGTCGATGAAACCCTACATCAAGATTGTCGATGAATTGAAGAAGTCGGAAATGTCGAAGTTCGATGATTTCTAGTTTTTTCATTTCATGTACGTACACGAAATGTACACGATTTTAAGTGTCATTTCGTGGTATTTCGCGGTATTTCGCCGAATGCCCGAAATTGCAAACACCTAGTAAATAGTCGGTTTTGGTTTTTTATGATACGGCGTGAAACAAAAGGTTCTAGTTCCTCCAGCTCCACCCTATTTGATAGAAACAAAAAACTCGCAGATTCTTTCTTTAGAATTTGCGAGTTTTTATTTTGCTGTTATTGTTTTCTCAAACTTTCACGATACTTCAGAGGTGACATGTGCAGATGCTCTCTTACATATTTACCGAAGAATGAGGTATTGGAGAAGCCCAGTATACCTGAAATCTCCTTGATTGTTTTCGTTGTAGAACGGAGATAATAGGTGATATCAGCAAGCGTATACTCCGTAATCCACTCGATGGCAGTCTTGCCGGAATGGCGCTTGCAGATGATGGAGAGATATTTGGGCGTGATGCAAAGCTGCTGCGCAAAATATTCTACAGGCTGATGCTTGATTTCGCTCTGCTGCAACATCTCCAGGAACTTATCAAAGAAATCGCTGGCACTGGTTCCCAACGTTTCTTTCGGGAGATCTGTCAGCAAAAGATTGCTCACAGCGAGAAGAGCACTCTTCAGGAGCGTCTCCACTATCTCACGGCGATATGGTTTCCACGAACTGCGGTCGTTGAACTTCGGATCCAGACAGAGGCGCACCAAGTCGGTGAACTTAGAATAGAATACCATATCCACCTCGTTCATCTTCAACACCGAAACCTTGCTCACATACATGGCACGGTTCCATACCGAGATATGAGAACGAAGAATACCAAGCAAGCCGTGATTGCTGACACACATGGCTGTGCATGCAAAATCTTCCGACACCTCTTTGATGTCGAGAACAGAGTTAGGCGGACTGATAAATATATCGCCCTTCTCTACCACGATTTCCCGCCCGTTGAGTTCAGCTCTCAGGCTGCCTCTCTGACAGGATGCAATCATGTTCATCTGGAATCTCATAGGGTCGGGGTTCTGCAACACCTTGACATTATCTATAATCAAGATGTCCTCATCCAGATAGCTCGCACTGATTTCTGCACTCTGTGCGAACTCACCTTCTTCGATACGCTGCCTGACGTCCTTCTGTTCTTTCATTAATATGATTTTTTTAATTTCTTCACTCTTCGTTCTTCACTCTTCCCTATCAAAAAGCCTCTCTGTATTTATTTTCGTCCTTATCCTCCAACATAGAGAGATAACTCTGATAGCGGCTAGCTGCAATATAATGTTCCTCAACCGCCTTGATTACCGCGCACCCCGGTTCGTGGGTATGGGTACAGTCAGAGAACTTACAATCCTGAGAGAACTTGAAGATTTCCTTAAAATAGCTGGTCAGCTCTTCCTTTTCGATATCAAAGGTACCAAAGCCCTTGATGCCCGGAGTATCAATGAGATAACCACCTTCCGGCAGTTCCAGCATCTCACTGAAGGTTGTGGTATGCATTCCGCTATTATGCGCCTCGCTGATTTCGGCGGTACGCTGCTCTGCATCAGGAATGAGCTGGTTGATGAGGGTTGACTTTCCTACCCCGCTGTTGCCGCTCAACAAAGATTTCTTATCCTTGATAAGAGGTCGCAACAGTTCAACACCTTCGCCTGTAGCTGCCGACAATTCGATACATTTATATCCGATGGTTTCATAGAGCGTACACATCATCTTCTCGTAATGCAATTCTTCTTCTGAAAGTATGTCACTTTTATTGAAGATGATGATAACAGGCACTCTATAGGCCTCAGCGCCAGCCAGGAATCGGTCGATGAAGGTAGTAGAAGTCTGCGGATAATTCACCGTTACCACAAGCAGTGCCTGGTCTACATTAGCTGCCAGAATATGACTCTGCTTACTGAGGTTAGGTGATTTACGAATGATATAGTTTTGGCGGTCTTCGATAGAAGAGATAAATGCCGTACCCTCCTGGTTGGTAATAAGCTGCACATAATCGCCTACAGCCACAGGATTGGTGCTGCGGATGCCCTTCAATCTGAAAGTGCCCTTGATTTTACTTTCTATCAGCTGGCCATCGTCTGTCTTGACGGTGTACCAGCTGCCTGTATTTTTAATAACGAGTCCTCTCATTATCACTTATTAAATAATGTAAGTCCAGAATGATTTAGACTGTCATGATTTCCTTCTCCTTCTCGTCCATCAGGTTTTCGAGCTGCTTGATGTACTTGTCGTGGAGTTTCTGCAAATCGTTCTCAGCATCCTTCTCCAAGTCTTCAGAAAGTCCATCCTTGATAGCTTTCTTCAACTTCTCCTTGATTTCCTGGCGCACGTTGCGCACCTCAATCTTAGCACGCTCAGCAATCTTATTACACTGCTTTACGAGTTCCTTACGGCGCTCACCTGTTGGCTGAGGAATACCCAGACGTACGATTTCGCCATTGTTCTCAGGAGTGATACCTACACCACTATCCATAATAGCCTTTTCGATATCCTTGATAGCCTTTTTGTCCCAAGGGCGGATAGCGATAGTACGGGCATCAGGGGTTGTAACTGTAGCTACCTGGTTCAGAGGAACCATACTGCCATAACTATTTACACGCACACCATCGAGGATGGCTACATTAGCACGACCAGCACGAACATGAGAGAGTTCCTCTGCGAGATACATTGCTGCCATCTCCATACGCTCTGCTGCAGAATTCAAAGTTTCTTTAACGTCTATCATAATTATATGTTTTTATTTTATTAATTCTAATCTTTTCAATTCTTCGCCCACATAGTTGGTGAGTTCTACAAACTGCTGGATAGTGAGCTGCTCAGGGCGCTTGGTCATGATGTCGGTGGTGTAAAAATCCTCGCGTGGGGTTACACCCGGGAACATCTGCTTAAGGCTTACACGGAGCATCTTGCGACGCTGGTTGAAGACTGTCTTTACCAGACGCTTAAACAGTTTTTCATCACAGCCAAGATCAGTCACCTTGTTACGAGTCATACGGATTACTGCACTCTTTACCTTTGGAGGTGGGTTGAACACATTCTCATCTACCGTAAAGAGATATTCCACATCATACCATGCCTGGATGAGCACACTGAGGATGCCATAGGCTTTGTTGCCTGGTTCTGATGCCATACGCAATGCCACCTCGCGCTGGATCATTCCGGTACAGCAAGGAATGAGATCCTTGTAATCGAGCATCTTGAAGAATATCTGCGATGAGATATCGTATGGATAATTACCTGTCAGTACAAACTGCTTTCCATCGAATATCTGGTTCAAATCCATTCTCAGGAAGTCTTCACCGATAATATTATCCTTGAGTGTAGGGAAATTCTCATGAAGATACGCCACCGACTCCGAGTCGATTTCCACTGCCTTGACGGGTCTTGGTTTCTCTACGAGATATTGGGTAAGAACGCCCATACCTGGTCCGATTTCGAGAACAGGTATATCCGGGCAGGCATCCACCGTATCGGCGATGCGCTTTGCTATATTGAGGTCGGTCAAGAAGTGCTGACCGAGATTCTTCTTAGGCTTTACAGCTTTCATATCTTATCTTTATATTATATATTTTGCAAAAATACGATTATTTTTTGAGAATCCACACGAAGTATGCGATTTTTTTTATCTTTTTGGGTAAAAAAGGGAAAGAGCCACTTGTTTCTTTAAAAAAAGGCTATACTTTTAGCCATAAATGGCGCCCAAGCGTTTATTTATGCTAAAAATATGCAGATTCGAACGATATTGTCAATAAAAGTATTATCTTTGCATCTAATTATGGATATAAAGAAGATAGCAAACAACATATGGAAGGTGGCTTTGTCGCTCATTCTGGGTGGCGCCATCCTTTATTGGATGTATCGCGGATTCGACTTCAAACAAGTAGAAGATGTTCTGCTTCACAAGATGAGTTGGACCTGGATGCTGCTGTCGTTCCCTTTTGGCATCTCTGCCCAGGTGTTCAGAGGATGGAGATGGAAACAGTCGCTGGAACCATTAGGCGAGAAGGCCCGCTCCAGTATCAGCATCTACTCCATCTTCCTGTCCTATGCTCTGAGTCTTGTAATTCCTCGTGCGGGCGAGTTTGCCAGATGCGGCGTATTGAAGAAATGGGATGATGTTTCGTTTCCGAAAGCCTTGGGTACCGTCGTTACAGAAAGAGCCATCGATTCACTCCTCGTGCTGCTGATTACGGCGCTGGTCTTTGTGATGCAGATTCCGGTATTCCTCAATTTCTTTGAGAAAACAGGTACGAGCATGGACAGTTTACTCAGCCAGTTTACAGCCACAGGTTACATAGTGACAGCTATCTGTGGCATAGCAGTACTCATCCTGGCTCACTATCTGCTCAAGCGACTCGCTATATATAATAAGGTGAAAGCAACACTGGGAGGACTCTGGCAAGGTATCATCTCGCTGAAAGGTGTCAGAAATGTACCGCTCTACATCGCCCTTACACTGGGCATCTGGTTGAGCTATTTCTTCCACTACTATCTCACCTTCCAATGCTTCGAGGCAACCTCCCATCTTAATCTGATGTGCGGTCTGGTGACATTCATCGTGGGCAGCATAGCGGTCATCGTACCAACTCCTAACGGAGCCGGACCTTGGCATTTTGCCGTCAAGACAATGCTCATACTCTATGGCATTCAGGCAAACGATGCCCTCTTCTTCGTTCTCATCGTACACTCCGTGCAAACCCTGCTTGTAGTCCTTTTGGGAATCTATGCCTGGATAACACTGGCGTTTACCGGGAAAGTGAGGAGTGAAGAGTGAAGAATCCTCTTGCTTTAGGGCGTATGTCCAACTTAACATTGAACATTTAACATTAAAATAAAAATAATATGGCTGACATTAAGAATTTGAACCCAGTTGAAATCTGGCGTAACTTTGACAAGTTAACACAAGTTCCACGTCCATCTGGACATTTGGAAAAGATTCAGGCTTATTTGCTCGATTGGGCAAAAGAAGCAGGTGTAGAGGCTTTCCAAGACCCAGCAGGCAACATCGTGATGCGCAAACCTGCTACTCCAGGTATGGAGAACCGCAAAGGCGTTATTATGCAGGCGCACATGGACATGGTTCCTCAGAAAGCACCAGACAGCAAGCATAATTTTGAAACAGACCCTATCGAAACCATCATCGATGGCGACTGGATACGTGCTAATCATACAACACTCGGTAGCGACGACGGACTTGGCGTAGCTACAATCATGGCTGTAATGGAATCAAAAGATTTGCAGCATGGTCCTATCGAGGGCTTGATTACCGCCGACGAAGAGACAGGTATGTATGGTGCCAACGATCTCCCAGCAGGCGAACTGAACGGCGACATTCTCTTAAACTTCGATACCGAGGTTTGGGGTGAGTTCGTTATCGGTAGCGCTGGCGGTATCGACATCACAGCAACTCTCGACTATAAAGAGGTAGAAACCGACAAGGAAGATGCTGCCGTTAAGGTAACCCTCAAGGGATTGAAAGGCGGTCACTCCGGTATCGAAATCAACGAAGGCAGAGCGAATGCCAACAAGTGCATGGTTCGTTTCGTGCGTGAAGCTATTTCAGAACTCGATGCCCGTCTAGCTTCATGGCAGGGCGGCAACATGCGCAATGCCATCCCATTCCAGGCTGAGGTTGTTCTGACCCTGCCTAAGGAGAATATTGAAGCTTTGAATGACCTGGTAGCAGACTGGAAGGACGAAATCTGTGATGAGTTCGAAGGCATTGAAACAACTGAGAACATCGAGTTCTTCGCTGAGAATGTAGAGACTCCTAAGATGCAGGTTCCTGCCGAAATCCAGGATAATCTTGTAGATGCAATCTACGCTTGCCACGATGGCGTATTGCGTATGGCTCCATCTATGCCTGAAATCGTAGAGACCTCTTCAAACCTCGCAATCGTTGAGATTGGTGACGGCAAGGCTGCTATCAAGATTCTGGCCCGTTCTAGCCACGAATACTACAAGATGTATCTTGCCACAATGATAGAAAGCTGTTTCAACATGGCAGGCATGAAGGTTGAATTCAGCGGCAGCTATATGGGATGGAACCCTAACCCTAAGAGCGACATCCTGGAACACGTATTGAAGGTTTACAAAGAGCAGAACGGCACAGACGGTAAGGTACAGGCAGTTCACGCAGGTCTGGAGTGCTCTATCATCCTGAGCAAGTATCCTAACCTCGATGTCGTATCATTCGGTCCTACTCTTCTTAGTCCTCACACAGCCAATGAGCGTTGCCAGATCAGTTGCGTAGCTCCTTTCTGGAACCTCGTCAAGCAGCTCCTGACAGAGATTCCTGCAAAGTAAAAAAATGGGGAACGAAATTACAAAAAGATTAAAAAAGAAAGCCGAGAGTGAAAATTCTCGGCTTTTTTGTTCCAGTTTTCAAAAGAAATCATTACCTTTGCAGTCGATTTCGCAAGTCTTGTAAAATCTCTGTAGCAGATCATACAAATTCACTTGCATAAGTTTCATTAAAATAACACCAAAATGGACGATTATCACGCGGAGAACAATAATGAATTGTAAGGCGTGGAGATTCAGCAACGACGAAGCCTTTCAGTAGGCCGTACCCAAGCGCTAGTCTCCATACCCCAAACTTTTATTATGTGGAGATTAGCAAACTATGAAGACTTATTGGAATATAGACAAGAATCTGACTGTACTCAATGAGTGGCAGCCAAACTGCTGGATACAAGTAACATGTCCAACTGATGAAGACCAGCGCTTGCTGGAAGAAGAATTCAAGATCCCTGATTATTTCCTCTCGGATATCAGCGATACCGATGAGCGTGCCCGCTATGAATATGACGATGGCTGGATGCTCATCATCCTCCGTATCCCTTATGTCAAGGAAATACGCAGCCGTACCCCATACACCACCGTGCCTCTGGGTATCATCCATAAGCGCGATGTTACCATCACCGTATGCTATTATGAAACCAACATGATGATTGATTTCGTAAGCTACCAACAGAAGCGCAGCGAGGGGTTCACCGACTATGTAGACATGACCTTCCGTCTCTTCCTTTCATCAGCGGTTTGGTATCTGAAGCGATTGAAACAGATCAATTCGCTCATAGAAAAGGCAAAACGAAACCTCGATCATGGTGTGAACAATGAGAGCCTGATTGGCCTGAGCCGCCTGCAGGACTCCCTTACCTACTTCATCACCTCTATCCGAGGCAACGAGAATCTCCTGTCTAAGTTGAAGTTCAAGCTGCAGGTGGACGAACTTGATGCCGACCTCATCGAAGACGTAAACATCGAGATGACACAGGCACGCGAAACTACAAGCATCTACTCCGACATTCTGGAGTCGACGATGGATACCTATTCGAGCATCATCAACAACAACATGAATACCACGATGCGTACCCTGACCAGTATCAGTATCGTCATGATGTTGCCTACGCTGATTTCCTCATTGTTCGGTATGAACTTAATCAACGGTATGGAAGACAGCCATTACGGATTTGCCATTGCCCTGGTTATCTCCGTGCTCGTTTCTGCACTTTCATGGGGCTTCCTTAGATACAAGCGCCTGCTCTAAGCATATACCACTCTGATATGCATTAAGTAGCCCGAAAGAGCACATAAAACGATGATTAGCAAGAAAAAGGCAATTATAAATACAAAAAAAATTAAAAAATCGAGTATCATGGCATGATATTCGATTTTTTTTTTTAAGTTTGCAACTTATTAATAATATAATTTTGTATGGGGTCGAATTGCGGATAAGCGACTATCGGCCCAAGAAACTCGAATCATAAACTAAACAAAGTGACATGATGGACTCTCAAGAAAAAGCTCTGTTGCAGCAGAGCACCCTGGAAGACCCTGCCAAGAAGGCTTATGCCACCAAGCAGGAAGTGCTCGAAAGAGTAAAGGAAATCGCTCATAGCAGCGAAAATCCAAACAAGGAGGAACTCGACCTACTCAAGACTACTTTCTACAAGATTCATCTCGCAGAAAGAGACGCACAGATGAAAGAGTATCTCGCAAAAGGCGGTGACCCAGAGAAGTATATCCTTCTACCGGATGACACCGAAGAAGCCTTCAAGGCTGAGATGCAACTCATCAAGGAGAAAAGAGCCAAGATCTTCCTGGCACAAGAAGAAGAAAAACAAGATAATCTCCGCAAAAAAGAGGAAATTATCGAAAAGATAAAGGCCATGACCACCTCACCGGAGGAGGCCAACAAATCATATCAGGACTTCAAGGCCTTGCAGCAGGAATGGAAGGAAATCAAAAACATCCCTGCAGACAAGGCAAACGAGGTATGGAAGAACTATCAGCTCTATGTAGAGCAGTTCTACGACATGCTCAAGTTGAACAGCGAAGCTCGCGAATATGACTTCAAGAAGAATCTTGAAGCCAAGACCCAACTCTGCGAGGCTGCAGAGAAACTCAATGAGGAAGAGGATGTTATTTCTGCCTTCCACCAGCTTCAGGACCTCCACCAGCAATATCGCGAAATCGGTCCTGTTGCCAAGGAGTTGAGAGAGCAGATTTGGGAACGTTTCAAGGCTGCTAGCACTGTTATCAACAAGAAGCACCAGCAGCACTTCGAAGACCTGCGTGCCAAGGAAGAGGAAAACCTCGCCAAGAAAACTTCCCTCTGCGAAAAGGTAGAGGCTGCCAACCAAGGAGAATACAAGACTGCCAAGGACTGGGAAAAGGTTACCCAGGAAATCATAGAGATTCAGAAAGAGTGGCGCACTATCGGTTTTGCCCCTCAGAAGATGAACGTCAAGATTTTCGAGCGTTTCCGCATCGCCAACGATAAATTCTTCAACAAGAAGGCAGAATTCTTCAAAGGATTGAAAGATACCTACTCTGCCAATCTCGAAAAGAAACAGCAACTCGTAAACAAGGCAAAGGAACTGGCTGACAATACAGACTGGAAGAAGACTGGCGACAAGTTCATCGCTCTTCAGAAAGAATGGAAGAAGGTGGGTACCGTACCTCACAAACAAGGCGAATTGCTCTGGAAGGAATTTCTGGATACCTGCAACAAGTTCTTTGAAGCCCGCAACAAGCAGAATGCCGGTTCACGCAGCGAGGAACATGCTAATCTGGACAAGAAGCGCAACATTATTGCCCAGCTCAAGGAACTTGTAATTGCAGAGATTTCAGACAACGATTTCCAAAAGAAGCTCAAAAATCTTGCCAAGCAATACAGTGCAATTGGACACGTTCCTTTCAAAGAGAAAGACAAGGTCTATAAAGAGTATCATGAGGCTATCGATGCAGCCTACAAGAAACTTCACGCCACCAACGCAAAGCGCCACTTCGACAACTTCAAGAACAACCTGAAGAATGTTGCCAAAGAAGGCGGCAATGCACTCGGCAATGAGCGTGGTAAACTCTTGCGCCGCTACGACCAGTTGCGCATCGAGATTACTACCTACGAGAACAACCTCGGTTTCTTCAATACGGCCAGCAAGAAGGGCAACAGCCTGGTAGAAGAAATGAACCGTAAGATTGAGAAACTCAAGGCTGACCTCGAAATGGTAAAGCAGAAAATCAAGGCTATTGATGCCGAGAAGAAATAAATACAATAAACCCCAGGGCGAAAGCTCTGGGGTTTATTGTTATGAATACTCCATAAAACAGAATTCCTATAAACAAAAAAACATCTTTCATTACTGAAAGATGCCTTACCGTATGAGTTGGGATACCCGGACTCGAACCAGGAATGACAGGACCAGAATCTGTAGTGTTACCATTACACCATATCCCAAACTTAAAATAGAACTTTTTGATTGTTGGGATACCCGGACTCGAACCAGGAATGACAGGACCAGAATCTGTAGTGTTACCATTACACCATATCCCAATATCAGCAAACAAGATGTTCTTTTCTTAATTGCGAGTGCAAAGGTACTAGTTTTTTTTGAACCAACAAAATTTTTCGGCACTTTTTTCTAAAAAAAGCGCAATTTCTTTAATTTTCCACATTTTTTTTGCCTTTTAAGTCGATTTTCCATTATAATAATGTATCTTTGCAGAAAAATAGAGAATATAAATTAAGTAAGAAAGAAAAGATAAATGAACACAGTTAAACAACTCGTAGAGACTATTAAAGAAGGTATACAAGAAAAGAAAGGTCAAGACATTGTTATCGCCGACCTGACAGAAATCGATGGAAGCATTGCCAAGTACTTCATCATCTGCCAGGGAGGAAGCCCTACTCAGGTTGAAGCTATCGCAGGTTCTGTAGGAGACATCGTGCGCAAGAACCTGAAAGAAAAACCTGTAAATGTAGCTGGTCTCGGCAACGACCAGTGGGTGGCAATGGACTTTGTTGACGTATTAGTACACATCTTCCTTCCGGAAGTACGTGCTTATTACGACCTCGAACATTTATGGGAGGATGCAAAGCTTACCCATATACCTAATCTAGACTAGTCAGTCTCTCCCATCCTACATGATGAATCAGACATTGTTTTTCGACTAAAAGTTATACATATAAAATAAAATGGAACAAAGCAATAATATGAAGCCTCGTGGCAATGGCGGCCCAAAGATGCCACGATTTAATATGACCTGGCTTTTCACCATCTGCCTCATCACCATGATCATCCTCTTCTTTACAGGAGGAGGCGATGCGATTGGAGGCAGCGCTGCCAAGGAAGCCACATACACCCAGTTCAAACAGTATGTAGACAAGGGTTATGTGCTCAGTGTTGTGGCCAATAAAACAGAAAGCACCCTCAAAATATACATCAACCCGAAATATACGCGCGATGTATACAATATGCCGGCAAAGTCTGTAGGTCCTAACCCATACGTAAAAGTACAGTTCGGCTCGGTTGACGAAGTGGAACGCTATGCCAACCAGATGTTGAAGGAAAAGAAGATACGCTCCTTCAGCTACGACAACCAGAAGGATAACGACTTCTTAAGCACGCTCTTCAATCTGGCACCTCTGCTCTTCTTCGTATTCTTCATCCTTTGGATGTCTGGAAGATTCAGCGGCGGTATGGGCAGCGGCGGTATGGGCGGCGGCATCTTCAGCGTGGGCAAAAGCAAAGCTAAGATGTACGAAAAGGGAAATGCCATCGGCATCACCTTTAAGGATGTGGCCGGACAGGAAGGTGCCAAGCAGGAAGTGAAGGAAATTGTAGACTTCCTGAAAAACCCACAAAAATATACCGACTTGGGTGGTAAGATTCCAAAGGGAGCCCTTCTCGTAGGCCCTCCGGGAACTGGTAAGACCCTCTTGGCTAAGGCTGTTGCCGGCGAGGCTGGCGTACCTTTCTTCTCTATGAGCGGTTCCGACTTCGTTGAAATGTTCGTAGGTGTAGGTGCCTCACGTGTACGCGACCTGTTCCGCCAGGCTAAAGAGAAATCACCTTGTATCATCTTTATCGATGAGATTGATGCTGTAGGCCGTGCCCGCAGCAAGAACCCAGCCATGGGTGGTAATGATGAGCGCGAGAACACCTTGAACGCTCTCCTTACAGAGATGGATGGTTTCGGTACCAACAGTGGTGTCATCATCCTTGCAGCTACCAACCGTGTAGACATGCTCGACAGCGCCTTGCTCCGTGCCGGACGTTTCGACCGTGAAATTCACGTAGATCTCCCTGGTTTGAACGAACGTAAGGCTATCTTCCTGGTTCATCTCAAACCTATCAAGATAGACGAAACAGTAGATGTTGATCTACTGGCCCGTCAGACTCCTGGTTTCTCGGGTGCAGATATTGCCAACGTTTGTAACGAGGCAGCCCTCATTGCTGCACGCCACGACAAGAAGGCTGTGTGCAAACAGGATTTCCTCGATGCAGTAGACCGTATTGTAGGCGGTCTGGAGAAGAAGACTAAGGTGATGACTGCCGACGAGAAGCGTAGCATCGCTCTCCACGAAGCAGGCCACGCAACCATCTCATGGTTCTGCCAGTATGCCAACCCTCTCATCAAGGTTACCATCGTGCCTCGTGGTCAGGCTCTCGGTGCTGCATGGTATCTGCCAGAAGAGCGCCAGATAACCACCAAGGAACAGATGCTCGACGAGATGTGTTCATTAATGGGTGGACGTGCCGCAGAAGAACTCTTCACCGGTCATATTTCGTCAGGAGCCATGAACGACCTGGAGCGCGCCACAAAGAGTGCTTATGCTATGGTAGCTTATCTCGGTATGAGCAAGACGTTGCCAAACATCTGCTTTTACAACCGGAACGAATATGCATTCCAGCGTCCGTACTCTGAGTCTACAGCCCGCGAGATAGACCAGGAAGTTCTGAAGATTGTCAACGAGCAGTATACTCGTGCCAAGAACATTCTGATGGAGCACAAGGAAGGCCACAATGCCTTAGCAGAACTTCTGATCAAGAAAGAGGTGATTATGGCAGAAGACGTAGAACATATCTTTGGCAAACGCCCTTGGTTGAGCCGTTCGCAGGAAATCATGGAAGACGAACAGCCTAAGATAGACGATGACGCCGTAAAGGAACTTCCTGAAGTTCAGGCTGCCATCAAGGAGCATGAAGAGAACCAGAAGAAGAATGCAGATTCTGATGAGACTTCCAAGAAGGATGAAGGTTCGGAAGAAAACAAGAACGAATAAAACAAACCGATATGACTGACAAACAGAAGAATCTAGTGATAAGATCCATCACAGGCGTATTTTTCGTGATGTGCATGGTATCTTGCTTTCTCAATCCCAGGGCAATGGTTATCCTGTTCGCCCTCATTACCGGATTGAGCATCTGGGAGTATTGCGGACTGGTAAACCAGAAGGAGAATGTTACGGTAAACCGTTTCATCAGCACCGTGGCGGGTGTTTACTTCTTCCTTGCCGTGGCTGGTTTCCGCATGTGCATTGTGGGCAATTTTGTGGTTTTCGTACCTTATCTGCTCACCATCCTCTATCTCTTCATCAGCGAACTGTATACAGGCAACAAGGATGCCATCAACGATTGGGCTTACACTATGCTCTCTCAGTTGTACATCGCCTTGCCTTTCTCGATGATCAATGTATTGAGTTTCGAGACATCAACTTTCGATGGCCAGATACATTACGACATGCTGTTGCCTTTGAGCATTTTCATTTTCCTCTGGACCAATGATACCGGTGCCTATTGCAGCGGTTCGCTTTTCGGCAAGCATAAGCTCTTTCCTCGCATCAGTCCAGCCAAGAGTTGGGAAGGCAGCATAGGCGGAGGCATATTCGTACTGATAGCAGCAGGTATCATCGGCTATATCGCCAACGATGGCGAAGCCCACCGTCTCAGCATTCTCGGTTGGGAAGGTTTAGGTCTGGTTGTGGTATTCTTCGGCACATGGGGCGATCTGGTAGAAAGCCTCTTCAAGCGTACCCTCGGAGTAAAGGATAGCGGCAACATCCTGCCAGGACATGGAGGCATGCTCGACCGCTTCGACTCTTCGCTCATGGCGATACCGGCAGCAGTAATCTACCTATACACCATCCAGTTGTTTGGATAATACATCTTTTATGAGATAAAGGCCAAACCTTAGTTTGGCCAAGCACAAAGAAAGGCAGGGATTCCTCAAAGAACCCCTGCCTTTTTTTTTCATATCACCATAAAAAACACAAGTAGCTTCGTTGGCTCACGAAAGTACTTGCGATAAACTATGCTGTTATCTATTATATTTCTTCAGTGCCTGCTTCACCATCTTGCCCCATGGCTTGATGAGATCATCTGTCCAGTTGCCGGTAGCCTTGGCACGTGGCAAAAGCATGGAACAGGTTTCATCCTTATCCGAAACCGACCAGTTTACCCAACTCACCTTGTTTTTCTCCATTACATCGAGCCATTTCTGATACTCATCAGGAGCCAGAGGACCATTACCCGAAGCCTCCATACCAGCACATTCTGATACAAAGACCGGCAAACCGCTCTTCACGGCAGCCTCCAGTTTATCACGCAGATAATCTTTATGGGTGGCTGCATAGAAATGAAGGGTATACATCACATTCTCCACACCCTCGATAGGGCTCTTTGCTACGATATCAATATCCTGGTCCCAATGCGGACAGCCCATCAGGATGATATTATCCGGATCATACTTTCTGATTTCCGTGATGATGGTTTTAGCGTATACCTTCAAGTCTTCCCATTTATCCTCAACAGGTTCATTGTAGAGTTCGTAAAGCACATGAGGATATTTACCATACTTCTGCGCCATCTTTCCGAAGAAGGCCTTAGCCTCGGCTGTATGCATCTTGTGTGCATGCCAGTCGATAATCACGTAGGTATCATTCTTGATGGCGGCATCTACCACCTGGGTAATGCATTTTAGAGCAAAGTCTGGATTTTCCAGATAGTTGTCGTCTATCTGAATTCCCATGGCTGCTCTGATGATGTTGGCATGCCAGTCTTGCACAAGCCATTTCACCGCATTTTTGTTGTAGAACCGAGGCCAGATGTTGTGCCATCCCAGACTCACGCCTCTCAACACTACAGGGTTACCACTCTGGTCGCAAAGCTGCGCACCTTTTACCTGCAACTGTCCCCATTGCTTTACAGGGTTTGCTGCATACACTTGTGCCATACAAAAGAGGGCACAAATGAGGGTCATTAGTTTTTTCATTTTTTTTAGGGTTTAAAATTAAATATATATTTTTGGGTTTGTTTTTTTTAGGATAGCTAATACTCCTACATAGGTAGCAGATACAAATCTGCCTTAGTCAGCAGTTCTGCAGCGGATTGATATCCGCTGCAGAACTAAAAGAGATTGATTTTTATCAAAACATTTCACCTTTTTCCTGTTCTTCTTCAAAGCGTTCACCCTTCTGGGCTTCCTGCGCCTCATACTGTGCCTGGGCAACACGCTGCTGAGCCTCACGTGCCTTAGCCTCAGCAGCCAGTCGGGCTTTTTCTGCTCTTATTCTTGCCAGTTCAGCCTCTTTTTCTGCTCGCTTCTGCGCCGCCAAAGCTTCCTCTTCGGCACGTTTCTTAGCAGCCTCGGCTTCAGCTATCGCCTTCTGTCGCGCACGTTCTGCAGCCTCAGCTGCAGCTTTGGCTTCAGCTTCAGCACGCTCACGAGCCATACGGAGAAGCATTTCCCTACGCTTAACCAGAAGATCAAACATGATGCCCGCAGCCTCATCCGGCGCAACCTTATCGCCTAACTGAGTTCGAACTTTCTGATATTCTGCCAACATCTTATCCCTGCCAGGTTCTCCCGGAAGAATCTGATAAAGTTCGTTGGCAATACCATCAACCGTAAAGCGGTCGGCAAGCATCTCCGGCACAATCTCCTTATTGGCGATAAGATTCACCAGCGAGATAAACTTCACTTTGATGATATGCTTGAAACCGAAACGGATGAGATGAGGTACAGGCGTTTCATAACATACCACCTGAGGCACATCGAAAAGAGCCGTCTCTAAAGTTGCAGTACCACTGGTAACAAGAGCTGCCGTAGCATGCGACAAGAGCGGATAAGTCTTGTTACGCACCAGTTTGACAGGTGTACCTTTGATAAACTTCTCATAGTAAGCATCGTCTATCGAAGGAGCACCGGCAAGCACCATCTGATAATCTTCAAAACGCTCAGCCACCTCAATCATCGCCGGCAGATTGTCTTTGATTTCCTGCAGACGGCTTCCTGCCAGCAAAGCGATAACAGGACGATAAGTGTCAAGATTATTCTCCTGACAGAACTCCGTAAAACTCTGATGATATCCCGACCTGAACTCCCCTACTTCCTGAGCCGTAGGATTACCCACATAGTGAATAGGATAACGGTGCTTCTTTTCGAAGAACGGCACCTCGAATGGCAAGATAGAGAAGAGTTCAACGATATCACGTTTAATGCTGCGGATCCGCCACTCCTTCCATGCCCATATCTTAGGAGAAATGTAATAATAGGCAGGGATATTGGTGTTCTTTTTCAAGAACTTAGCTATCTTGAGATTAAATCCCGGATAATCTACCAGTATCACTACATCCGGCTTCCATTTCACAATATCTTCCTTGCATCTCTTCAGGTTCGAAAAGATGGTACCCAAATGTAGCAGTACAGGCACAAAACCCATATAAGCCAACTCCTTAAAATGCTTGACGCGAGTGCCACCTTCAGCAGCCATCAAATCACCGCCGAAGAAACGGAATTCAGCAAACTCGTCTATTTTTTTCAACGAGCGCATCAATCTGCTGGCATGCAAATCTCCACTAGCCTCGCCTACTATCAGGTAATACTTCATAATTCAAAATTCTTTAACCAATCATAATCCGTTACATCAATCTTAGTTGGGGTTATAGCGATGTAACCATGATTCACAGCCCATTGGTCGGTATCCGTTGCCTCTGGTTCGTCATTACGGTATTCACCCACCATCCAATAATAATCATATCCATGCGGATGAGTGCGATGATCCACCTCATTGATCCAGGAGCCACGAGTCATCCGGCAACCCTTGAAACCCTTGAACGGAGGCAAAGCCGGGAAGTTGACATTCAGACAGGTATATTCTGGCAATCCCTTCTCCAGCAACATCTTAACAACCTTCAGTACCCCATCGCGCAAAGGAGTGAGATCAGCATTTTCATCATAATTGCAACTGCTGAAGGCTATGCTTGGAATATGCTGCATACAGCCCTCCTTAGCTACACCCATAGTTCCCGAATAATGATTATTCACGCTCGAATTGTCACCATGATTGATACCGCCGATAATCAGATCAGGCTTGCGATCAGCAAGAAACTGATCCAACGCTAGTTTCACACAGTCAACCGGTGTGCCGCTACATGACCAAACCTCAACATCATTCCCCATATTGTGGCGACGCTTCAGGCGCAAGGGAGTAGTAGCCGAGAAGGCACAGGCGAATCCCGAGCGGGCACTTTCCGGTGCAACAACCAGCAGGTCGCACCAGTCTTTCAGAAAGTTCACCAGGGTCTTGATTCCATTGGCATGATAGCCATCATCATTCGAAATTAATACTAACGGTTTCTTATTTTCCATAAAAATATCTTTCTTTTTGGTGCAAAAGTACGAAAAAACCTTTAAAGATAGCGACTTTCTCACAATATTTTTGTATCTTTGCCGAAAATTTACTAAGAAAATGGGAAAAATCATCGCATTAGCTAACCAAAAAGGCGGTGTAGGAAAGACTACTACCACCATTAACTTGGCAGCATCGCTTGCCACGCTAGAGAAAACGGTACTCGTAGTGGACGCCGACCCACAGGCAAACGCTTCCAGTGGATTGGGCGTGGACATCAGCGAGGTAGACTGCTCGCTCTACGAATGCATCATCGACCATGCAGACGTGCGCGATGCCATCTACACCACCGACATTGATGGACTCGACATCATACCTAGTCATATCGACCTGGTAGGTGCCGAGATAGAGATGCTGAATCTCAAAAATCGCGAAAAGGTGATTAAGACATTACTGCAGCCTATCCGTGACGAATACGACTATATCCTGATAGATTGTTCGCCTTCGCTCGGCCTCATCACCGTCAATTCGTTGACGGCAGCCGACAGTGTCATCATCCCAGTTCAATGTGAATATTTCGCTCTTGAAGGTATCAGCAAATTGCTCAACACCATCAAGATAATCAAGAGCAAGCTGAATCCGAAACTTGAGATAGAAGGTTTCCTGCTCACCATGTATGATAGTCGTCTACGCCTTGCCAACCAGATATACGACGAGGTGAAACGCCACTTCCAGGAATTGGTGTTCAAGACCGTAATCCAGCGCAACGTGAAGCTGAGCGAGAGTCCGAGCCATGGTCTCCCAGTTATCCTTTACGATGCAGAAAGCAATGGAGCCAAGAACCATCTGGCCTTGGCAAAGGAGATTATCAACAAGAATAGTTAAGATTTGGAAATTGAACTCTTTTAGAAAGTTCAATGTTCAAAATTAAAAGTAAAAAAATGGCAGTACACAAGAAATACAACAACGGTACAAAGAGCAACGCTTTAGGACGCGGACTCGATGCCCTCATCTCTACCGAGGGAGTGCGCACCCAGGGCAGCAGTACCATCAATGAAATTCCTCTCGACCAGATTGAGGCGAATCCCAATCAGCCACGCCGGGAGTTTGACGACGAAGCCCTACATGAGCTCGCCGAAAGCATCAAGGCCATAGGCATCATCCAGCCTATCACCTTAAGACAGGTTTCAGAAAACAGATTCCAGATTATCGCCGGTGAACGCCGCTGGCGCGCTTCACAACTTGCGGGGCTGACAGCTATCCCTGCATACATCCGCACCATCAGCGATGAGAACGTAATGGAAATGGCGCTCGTAGAGAATATCCAGCGCCAAGACCTCAACGCCATAGAAATAGCACTCGCCTACGAACACCTTCTGGAAAACGAGGGTATGACACAGGAGAAAATTTCAGAACGTGTGGGCAAGAGCCGTGCAGCTATCGCCAACTATCTGCGACTGCTCAAACTTCCTGCCCAGGTGCAGATGGCACTACAGAAGAAAGAAATCGACATGGGTCATTGCCGTGCCCTACTGGCCCTCGACTCACCTTCGCTGCAAATCAAGTTGTTCAAGGAGATACAAAAGAACGGCTACTCAGTAAGAAAGGTTGAAGAGATGGTACAGCGACTCAAGAGCGGAGAAGACATCGAGAGCGGTAAGAAAACCATCACGGCTAAGGCTCAGATGTCTGAGGAATTTACACAACTCAAAAACCGCCTGTCACAGTTTCTCAATACAAAAGTGCAGTTCACCTGCTCTGCTAAGGGCAAGGGAAAAATCAGCATTCCATTCGCCAACGAAGAGGAGCTGGAGCACATCATGAATGTTTTCGATCAGTTAAAGCAAGAATAAAAGTGAAACTCAGTATATCACAAATCTGTTTGGCAACCCTGCTGCTTCTGGCACCGATGGGCGCACAGGCACAGAAGTCGAAACAAAAAAAACAAGTGACCGATGTGCCAACCATTGCATCAGCCGACTCGGCAAAAATAGCCATAGACTCGATGCTTACCGCACAAGACAGCAGCAAACTGGCAAGCCTCACCCAATCAGCAAAGCCTGTACGCAAAAAGCGCAACTGGGCAACCTGGCGACCTGATACCAAGCGTGCCATGTGGTTGGCACTTGTATTACCTGGTGCCGGACAGATATACAATCGCAAATATTGGAAACTGCCTTTCATCTATGGCGGTTTCGTAGGCTGTACATACGCCATCACCTGGAACAACCAGATGTATCACGACTATTCGCAAGCCTACATGGATATTATGGACGATGACCCCAACACCCAGAGCTACAATCAGTTTCTGCACTTGGGTGCCCAGATCAACGAATCGAACATAGAACGCTATAAGGAAATCTTCCGCAAGCGAAAAGATAAATATCGCCGTTGGAGAGACTTGGGAACCTTCGTCATGATAGGCATCTATGCCTTCTCAGTGATTGATGCCTACGTAGATGCATCGCTCTCGGAATTTGACATCTCCGATGATCTCTCGCTCAGAATAGAGCCTACCATGCTGAATAACGGCAACAAGACTGCCAATCCGCTGCGGTCTGGAAGCCTCGGCGTAAGTTGCTCACTCACATTTTAATGCGTGAGGAGTTAGAATACACCTATATATGTTATAACGCAAAATAGAAATTAGAAACATAGACGAGATAAAACATCAATATGAAGAAAATACTAGTCATGGCAGCAGCGATGCTGTTCAGCTTACAAGGCATTCATGCCCAAACCGACGTTACAGAAGAAACAGATAACGATGATATCATCACCGTTACCGACAAAGACGGAAAGCAGGAGGAAATCGAAGTACCTGAGGGAATGGAAGATAACCTCGATAGCCTGCTCCACCTTTACAATGCACAGACTTACATGATGGCAGATACAACCTGCAAATACCGCGATGTAAACCCTGTCTTTGAGAAGGAAGTGTATATCGACCGTCTGAAGAGAATGCCTACCATCATCGAAATGCCATACAATGAGGTAGTACAGAAATTCATAGACCGATACAGCGGCAAACTACGCCGTTCGGTAAGTTTCATGTTGGGAGCAAGCAACTTCTACATGCCTATTTTCGAAGAGGCATTAGAGGCTTACAACCTGCCACTGGAACTGAAATATCTGCCAGTTATCGAATCGGCACTTAACCCTAAAGCTGTATCACGCGTTGGTGCCACAGGTTTATGGCAGTTTATGCTGCCTACCGGCAAGCGATATGGTCTGGAAGTAAACTCACTCATCGATGAACGCCGCGACCCGGTAAAAGCATCCTATGCAGCCGCTCACTATCTGAGCGACCTGTACAAAATATTCGACGATTGGAGCCTCGTGATTGCAGCTTACAACTGCGGTCCAACCAATGTCAACAAGGCCATCCATCGTGCAAAAGGCAACGCCGACTACTGGAACATCTATCCATATCTGCCAAAGGAAACACGTGGATATGTACCAGCTTTCATCGCTGCCAACTACATCATGAACTACTACTGCGATCATAACATCTGCCCTATGGTAAGCGAACTGCCAGTAAAGACAGACACTATCGTAGTATCAAAAGATATCCACCTGGAGCAGATTTCCAAAGTGCTGAACATCAACATCGAGCACCTGCGCAATCTGAATCCACAGTATCGTCATGATATCATCAACGGATTGAACCATCCGATGGTATTGCGTCTTCCATCTACCCTCATCGGTAGTTTCATCGACCAGCAGGACAGCATCTGTGCTTACAGAGCCGACGAACTCTTCCAGAAGCGCGCTATAGTAGATGTCAACGATGCACAGCCTACCTATAGCCGCCCACGAAGCAGCTACAGTCGCCACAGTGCTTATTCACGCAGCAAGAAGAGCAGCAAACGAGGCAGAAACAGAAAACAAGGCAGCAAGAGTGTTACCATCAAGAATGGTGATACCCTTTCTGAAATAGCAGCACGCCACGGAACAACCGTTAAGAAACTGCGCAAACTGAACGGCATCAAGGGTAACAGTATCCGTGCCGGAAAGAAAATCAAAGTGAAATAAAAGAACTACGTCCGCTGTAGTTTTTTCAGTCTAATTAAGAACATTATTTATTGGAGAGACCCACTATGGATGACCAGAACTTGAAAGACCTCGAAAGAGAGCAGGCTGATAACCAGTTGATTGGCGATGCCTTTCAACACCTGCTTGACACCTACCTGAGTTCGCGACACCGCAAGAAGGTAGATATAGTGACCAAGGCATTCAATTTCGCCCGACAGGCGCACAAAGGTGTGCGCCGCCTCTCGGGCGAACCATATATCATGCACCCTATCGCCGTGGCTCAGATAGCCTGCGAGGAGATGGGGCTCGGCTCAACGAGCATCTGTGCCGCACTGCTTCATGATGTGGTAGAAGATACCGACTACACAGTAGAAGATATCTCAAACATCTTTGGAGCCAAGGTGGCACAAATCGTTGATGGACTCACCAAAATCAGTGGTGGAATCTTCGGCGATAAGGCATCAGCACAGGCAGAAAACTTCAAAAAACTGTTGCTCACTATGAGCGATGACATCCGTGTTATCCTTATCAAGATTTGCGACCGCCTGCACAACATGCGCACGCTGGAATCGCAACCGGCCAACAAACAATACAAGATTGCGGGCGAAACCTTGTATATTTATGCACCTCTCGCCAACCGATTGGGCTTGAACAAGATCAAGACCGAACTCGAAGACCTCAGCTTCCGCTACGACCATCCACAGGAGTATGCCAACATAGAGCATAAACTTGCCGATACCGAATCGCAGCGCGATACCCTCTTCGAGAGTTTTACTGCACCTATCCGCGAAGAACTCGACAAGTTAGGCGTAGAATACAAAATCAAAGCACGTGTGAAGAGCCCTTATTCTATTTGGAACAAGATGCAGAACAAGCACGTTACCTTCGATGAGATTTACGACATTCTTGCTGTGCGCATCATCTTTACGCCAAAGGTAAGAGCAAACGAAGTAAACGAATGTTTCAATATCTACGTAGCCATCAGCAAAATCTACAAAAGCCATCCTGACCGTCTACGCGACTGGTTGAACCATCCGAAAGCAAACGGTTATCAGGCACTCCACGTTACCCTGATGAGTAAGCAGGGAAGATGGATAGAAGTGCAGATCCGTTCCGACCGTATGGACGAGGTAGCAGAAAAGGGGTTTGCTGCCCACTGGAAATACAAAGAAGGAAACGAAGGTGAATATACAGAAGATGAGAACGAGCTGAACGACTGGCTCAGCACCATCAAGGAGATTCTGGACGATCCGCAGCCGGATGCCATGGACTTCCTCGATGCCATCAAGCTGAACCTCTATGCTTCAGAAATCTTCGTCTTCACACCAAAGGGAGAAATCAAGACGATGCCGGCAGGCTGTACTGCCCTCGACTTCGCCTTCCAGATTCATACCTTCCTGGGCAGCCACTGTATCGGAGCCAAGGTAAACCATAAGCTGGTTCCGCTGAGCCATAAGCTGCAAAGTGGCGACCAGGTTGAGATTCTTACTTCCAAGAGCCAGCATGTACAGGAAGAATGGGTCAACTTCGTCAGTTCAGCCAAGGCAAAGAGTAAGATTCTTGCCATCCTGCGCCGCGATTCACGAGAGGTTCAGAAGAAGGGAGAAAACATACTCACCGAATGGCTCAAGAAGAACAGCATCGAGATGAGTGCATCGGTGGTAGACCGCCTATGCGATTTTCATAATATCCAGAAGCCTGAAACCCTCTTCCAGTCATTGGGAGACCATCAGATTATCCTAGGCGATAAAGATTTCGATGAGTTGCAGGGCAAGCCTAAGAAACAGCAGGCCAGCAGCTGGCGCAATTATATCCCATTCCTGGGCAAGAGCAAGGAGAAGGCTCAAGAAAAAGGCATCGTGAAGCCTCAGGATCTTTTCGTGGTGGGCAAAGACTTCAACAAGAAGAAGCCACTCATCCTGACCGAGGAGAACATCAACCAGTTTATCTTCCCTAGCTGCTGCCATGCGATTCCTGGTGATGACGTTATGGGCTTTATCGACAACAAGAACCGTATCGAAATACATAAGCGCTCTTGCAGCATAGCAGCCAAACTGAAGTCCAGTTTCGGCAACCGCATCGTAGATGCCAAATGGGATATGCACAAGCAGATACTCTTCGATGCTACCATCGAAATCAAGGGTATCGACCGTAAGGGCATGCTGCTGGATGTAAGTAAGGTGATTAGCGACCAGTTAGGCATCAATATCCATAAGTTAACTATCAGTAGCGACAACGGCATCTTCGACGGTACCATCGAACTCCGTGTTCACGACCGCGAAGAAGTTAAGACCATTATGAACCAACTCCGAAATATTGATGATCTGCAAGAAGTACAGAGAATCCTGTAACTTAGGAGTTTATGATAATAAAGAAAAGATAAATAATAGAGAATCGCCGGATTTAAAATCTGGCGATTCTCTATGAAATCATACAGATTTCAACATCTTATAAAAACAGATTCAAAACAACAAACTTAAAAACAATATGAAAAAATTATTCTTATCATTTTTAATGATGTTGACCCTGTTGCCTCTGGCAGCAGCCAACAAGTATGACAACCCCGACACGATTGTAGTATCCCGTGATGGTACCGGCGAATTCCGCACCATCGACGAAGCCATCGAAGTATGTCGTGCTTTCATGGATTACAGCAAGGTAATCTACGTAAAGAAAGGCGTGTACAAGGAGAAACTCATCCTCCCTTCATGGCTCACCAACATCACCATCTGTGGTGAAGACCGTGATAACACTATCATTACATGGGACGATCATGCCAACATCAAGATGCCTACAGGTGGACTCGATTCAGAAGCTGCTGTAAAGGGTAAACCGATGGGTACATTCCGCACTTATACCCTGAAGGTACAGGGCAGTTACATCACCCTGAAGAACATCACCATTGAGAACAATGCTGCCAAACTGGGACAAGCTGTCTCCCTGCATCTTGAAGGCGATCATATCCTGGTTCAGAACTGCCGTCTGCTGGGCAATCAGGATACCGTTTATACAGGTATAGCCAACAACCGTTCAGCCTTCTATGATTGCTACATCGAAGGAACCACCGATTTCATCTTTGGTCCGGGAAGAGCATGGTTTGAGAATTGTGAGATTCACAGCAAGGCCAACAGCTACATTACAGCTGCCTCCAGCCCAGCCGGTCAGGAATATGGCTATGTATTCAACAAGTGCAAACTTACCGCCGAGCCAGGCGTAGACAAGGTTTACCTGGGCCGCCCATGGCGCCCTTATGCAGCTACCCTCTTCATGAATTGCGAAATGGGCAGCCACATCCGTCCTGAAGGATGGCACAACTGGGGCAAGCAGAGCAACGAACAGACAGCCCGCTACAGCGAATATAACAACCACGGTGCAGGTGCTGCAACCAAGGCACGCGTAGCCTGGAGCCGTCAGCTCACCAAGAAAGAAGCTGCTAAAGTTACCATCGAGAATGTCTTCGGCGAAGAAGCGTGGTAACCCTAGCTAATCATTAAGTCCAAAGTTACTAAACCAGTCCATCGAGCTGCTTTTTGAGTTCTTTGAGCTGGTCTCTTACAGAAATAAGGGTGTCGAGAACTTCAGAAGATTTCTCGGCACCCGTTCTGTTTTGGTTCAGATACTTACGGGCAGCCGCAATCTTCAATCCCTTCACCTTGATAAGGTTGTAGATGAGCCTTACCTGCTCAATATCCTTATCGGTATACTGGCGCACTTTGTTGCCAGCAACCTTCGGTTTGAGAAAAGGAAACTCCTTTTCCCAATATCTCAACGTAGAGTCGTTTAGACCAAACATTTCACCTACTTCCTTGATAGAATAGTACAATTTCGTTGTTTTATCTGGAATTATTGCCATTTTTTCCGTCTTTAATTTCAAAAATAATTAATTTAGTTGCAAAATTAAACAATTCTTCTTATCTTTGCAAAGATTTTCGGAAGAAAATGCCCTAAAGGGCAAAAATATTTTCTGAGAGGACTCTCAATCCCCTCTTCAAAACAGGAAAAAGAAATTAAAGATAAATATAAAAAAGATATGATGACAGCTAATGAAGTGCGCGAATCCTTCAAGAAATTCTTCGAAGGTAAAGGCCACAAGATTGTTCCATCAGCACCTATGGTTATCAAGGATGACCCAACGCTGATGTTTACAAACGCTGGTATGAACCAGTGGAAAGACATCATCCTCGGTACAAAAGACCCAGGCAAGGATGTTCGTCGTGTTGATACTCAGAAATGTCTCCGTGTAAGCGGTAAGCACAACGACCTCGAAGAGGTGGGTCACGATACTTACCACCACACCATGTTCGAGATGCTCGGTAACTGGAGCTTCGGCGACTACTTTAAGGAAGGCGCCATCGATATGGCTTGGGAATACCTGACCGGAGTGTTGAAACTCAACCCTGCCGACCTCTACGTTACCGTATTCGAGGGTAGCAAGGAGGAAGGTCTGGAACGCGACAACGAGGCTGCAGGTTACTGGGCTAAGCACGTGCCAGCCGACCACATCATCAACGGTAACAAGCACGACAACTTCTGGGAGATGGGCGATACAGGTCCTTGCGGTCCTTGCTCAGAGATTCACGTGGATTCTCGTACTCCAGAGGAGAAGGCTCAGGTGCCAGGCCGTGAGTTGGTAAACAAGGATAACCCTCAGGTCATCGAAATCTGGAACATCGTGTTCATGCAGTACAACCGCAAGGCTGACGGTTCTCTCGAACCTCTCCCAATGCACGTTATCGATACAGGTATGGGCTTCGAGCGCTTGGTTCGCATGTTGCAGGACAAGCACTCTAACTATGATACAGATATCTTCCAGCCAATCATCAAGGAAATTGAGGCTATCTCTGGCAAGAAGTATGGCTTCACTACTCCTACTGGTGAGAATGGCGAGGGCAAGGATGAGCAGGAGAAGATTGATATCGCTATGCGTGTCTGCGCCGACCACCTCCGTGCCGTAGCCTTCTCTATCGCCGATGGTCAGTTGCCAAGCAACGCCAAGGCAGGTTACGTAATCCGACGCATCTTGCGCCGTGCCGTACGTTACGCTTACACATTCCTCGGCCAGAAGCAGGCATTCATGTACAAGCTCGTCAATGTATTGGTAGAGCAGATGGGTGCAGCCTTCCCAGAGTTGCCAGCTCAGCAGGAGCTCATCACCCGTGTGATGAAAGAGGAAGAGGATTCATTCCTCCGCACCTTGGAGAAGGGTATCAACCTCCTCAATGGCGATATGGACGAGCTCAAGGCTCATGGCGAGACTCAGCTTGATGGCGAAAGCGCATTCCGCCTCTTCGATACATACGGTTTCCCTCTCGACCTGACAGAGCTTATCTGCCGTGAGAATGGTTACACCGTAGATGCTGCAGGCTTCGACGAGGAGATGAAGAAGCAGAAGGAACGTGCCCGCAATGCTGCTGCTGTAGAGAACGGCGACTGGGAAGTCTTGAAGGAAGGTGACCAGAACTTCGTAGGTTACGACTATACAGAATATGAGTGCCACATCCTGCGCTACCGCAAGGTGACTCAGAAGAAGAACTCTTTCTATGAGTTGGTACTCGACAACACTCCATTCTATGGTGAGATGGGTGGACAGGTTGGCGACAAGGGTGTACTCGTTAGCGAGGATGAGACCATCCAGGTTATCGACACCAAGCGCGAGAACAACCAGAGCATCCACATCGTAAAGGAGTTGCCAAAGGATGTAAACGCAGATTTCATGGCTTGCGTAGATATCGAGAACCGCGAGGGAAGTGCAGCCAACCATACTGCAACCCACTTGCTCGACTACTGTCTGAAGCAGGTTTTGGGCGAGCACGTAGAGCAGAAGGGTTCTTATGTAGATAAGGACACCTTGCGTTTCGACTTCTCTCACTTCCAGAAGGTAACTGATGAGGAGCTCCGCAAGGTAGAGCACATGGTAAACGAGATGATCCGTGCCGACTATCCATTGGATGAGCACCGCGATACTCCTATCGAGGAGGCTAAGGAACTTGGCGCTATCGCCCTCTTCGGCGAGAAGTATGGCGACAAGGTTCGTGTGGTTCGCTTCGGTCCATCTGCTGAGTTCTGTGGTGGTATTCACGCCAAGAGCACCGGTAAGATTGGTTTCTTCAAGATTATCTCTGAGAGCAGCGTAGCAGCCGGCATCCGCCGTATCGAGGCTTTGACAGGCAAGGCTTGCGAGGAGGCTATCTACGGCTTACAGGATACCATCGTAGCCTTGAAGGGCTTGTTCAACAATGCCAAGGATCTCGAAGGTGTCATCAGAAAGTACATCGACGAGCACGATGCCTTGAAGAAGGATGTTGAGAAGTTCCAGGCTCAGGCTGTAGAGCGTGCCAAGGATAAGCTTGTAGAGAATGCAAAAGAAATCAATGGTGTGAAGGTTGTTACAGCCGTATTGCCAATGGAGCCAGCAGCTGCCAAGGATTTGGTATTCAAGGTTCGCGAGGCATTGCCAGAGAACATGATTTGCGTGGTAGGTTCTGTTTATAACGACAAGCCTATGCTCAGCGTAATGTTCAGCGATGATATGGTAAAGGATCACGGTTTGAACGCTGGTAAGATGATTCGCGAAGCTGCCAAGTTGATTCAGGGCGGCGGTGGCGGTCAGCCTCACTATGCTCAGGCTGGCGGTAAGAACAAGGACGGCTTGAGCGCTGCAGTAGATAAGGTTGTAGAGTTGGCTCAACTGTAATCAGCTTCCACAAATGAATATTTGATAGAGTTATCTTAACTCTTATATATAATTAAGGTATAAAGGGTTGTAATCCATCTTTTCGAGGATTGCAACCCTTTTTCTGTTGACATTAAAGGGGGCTCCATATCATAATTATCAATTTATGATAATCATCAAATGATAAAATTCCTTATTTCATTATTATTTTATGATAATCACTTTATGATAATCGGAATAAAAGTTGTATCTTTGCAGAAGATAAGCTGCACTCGGCAATTTGTAAGCAAGCTTACATTGCGCTCCTTTGCATTATCTTTGCAGCCGTTGAATATATAATAAGGTATAGATATGGTAATGAAGAATCCTTTTGTCACAAATGGTTACGCCGGTCCGGAATACTTCTGCGACCGTGTGGAAGAAACCCAGCACATCACAGAGATGCTGACCAATGAGAATAACATGGCTCTGATTTCCCCTCGACGCATCGGAAAGACAGAGCTGATTCACCATTGCTTTGCCCAGCCAGTCATCCAAAAAGATTATTATACTTTTATCATAGACATCTATTCAACCAATTCCGTCAGCGATCTGGTCAATATGTTCGGCAAAGCCATTATTGATGAACTTCGCCCTAAAGGCAGAAGCGCTTGGGAGAAATTTCTGATAGCACTCTCTTCTCTCCGTTCAGAAATCTCTTTCGATATCAACGGGGCTCCAGTTTGGGGAATAGGCATCGGCAACATAGTAAATCCCGAAATTACGCTTGATGAGATATTCTCTTATCTCAACCAAGCCGACAAGCCATGTCTTGTTGCCATCGACGAGTTTCAGCAAATCACCAACTATGCCGACAACCGCATAGAAGCTTTACTCCGTACCTACATTCAGCGTTGCACCAATGCCCACTTCATCTTCTCGGGTTCTCACCGCCATCTGATGGCAGAAATGTTCACATCTCCTGCCCGCCCATTCTATCAGAGCGTAACGCTGATGAACCTGAAGCCTCTGGATGTGGAGAAATACAAGGAGTTTGCCACAGCCAAGTTCGAGGAGCGCAACAAACATCTAGATACTGCCATTATCGGAGAACTCTTCGCCCGTTTCGGTGGTGTCACTTCATACATCCAGCGAGTAATGAATGTTCTCTTCCTCAAGACTCCCGAACAGGGTACCTGCACTCTGGATATGGTAGATGACGCCATCAACTACAATCTCAACATGGCATCAGACACCTACGAGACCCTTCTGCGCCAGATGCCGGAAAAGCAGCGCAATGTCTTCATCGCCATCTCTGCAGAGGGCGAAGCCAGAAGCGTAAAGAGCGGAGCCTTCGCCAAGAAATATCATCTCCCGTCGCCAAGCTCTGTAAATTCCGCCCTGAAGGGATTGCTGGAGAAGGATTTCATCACCCAGCAGGATGATGCCTACGTGGTATATGATAAGTTCTTCGATTTATGGCTGAAGAAGTATCTGAAATAGTATAAGGTGATTCCAATATTTTTTGCTACCTTTGCACCCAAATTTAAATATATATTCAATATGGCTATTATAAAGACAGTAGAAGGAAAGACTCCCCGATGGGGAAAGAATTGTTTTATCGCTGAGAACGCAGTACTGACCGGCGACTGTATTCTTGGTGATGACTGCAGCATCTGGTATAGTGCGGTATTGCGCTCTGACGTGGATGCCATCAGATGTGGAAACAGGGTAAATGTGCAGGATTGCGCCTGCATCCATCAAACCGGTACGATGCCTTGCATCCTGGAGGATGATGTATCTGTGGGACATGGTGCCATCGTCCACGGAGCCACAGTCAGAAAAGGTGCACTCATCGGAATGAATGCCACTGTGCTTGACAAGGCTGACATTGGAGAAGGGGCTATTATTGCAGCAGGTGCTGTAGTTACCCATGGCACCAAAGTTCCTGCACATGAGATTTGGGCTGGTATTCCTGCCAAGAAGGTGAAAGCTTGCGCTCCCGGACAAGCCGAGGAGTTTGCCAAGCATTATTCCGGATACATCAAAGACTGGTATCTGAAGGAAGATAAATAATCACTTTATGATTATCATAAAATGAGAATAAAACGCCATTTTTTATCTTTTATAGAAGATAAAAGCAAAATATTTAGGATTTTCATCCATTATAAAAGATAAAAATCGTATATTTGCAGAAAATTTCATTTATAAGTGATAAAAATATGGCAACTATTATTCGTCAATCATATATCGACAAGATAGAAAGGTATCTTGGTAAGGAGACTATCATCGTATTAGTAGGTCAACGTCGTGTAGGTAAAAGCTGCATGATGAAAATGATTCGTGACCGCAAGAAGGCAGATGACTGCAACAATATCATCTTTATAGATAAGGAGAAAAGAGAGTTTGACAACATTCAGACCTATCAGGATCTCAACGACTATATCGGAGAGCACTTTCAGTCCGATAAACATAACTATATCCTTATCGATGAGATACAAGACATCAGGGAATTTGAACGCTCCATCCGAAGTTATCGCACAGAACCCAACACCGACATTATCATCACAGGTAGCAATGCCCGCATGCTGAGCAATGAACTGAGCACACTCATCGGTGGCAGATATAAGGAAATCTATATCCAATCGCTGAGCTATAACGAGTTTCTGGAATTTCATCAACTATCAGATAATGACGAAGCACTTGCTCTGTACATTCAGTATGGTGGCTTGCCTGGTCTGGCAAAGATAGGACTGGAAGAGGATGATGCACGTGAATACCAGATGGATATTTACCATACCGTCTTACTTAAGGATGTCATTATGCGCAACCAAATAAGAAACGTGCCATTCTTAGAGAATTTAGTACGTTTTCTCGCAGACAACACCGGTAAGTTGATTTCCGCCAACAGTATCGCCAAATATATGAAATCACAAGGCGAATCTATAACGTCCACGGCTATCATCAATTACATATCCTTCCTTTGTGAAGCCTATATCCTGCACAAGGTGAACCGCTATGACATCCACGGCAAACGCATCTTTGAAACCAACGATAAGTTTTATTTCGAAGACAACGGCATCAGAAATGCCATTGCCGGGGGAACACGTGAAGGAGACATTGAGAAAGTGATAGAGAATATCATCTATCAAAACCTCATACGCTTGGGCTATCAAGTATATGTAGGACAACTGCAAGCTGGAGAAATCGACTTTGTATGTACCAAACCAGGCGGCGAACGCATCTACGTGCAAGCTTCCTATATCATAGCCGACGATGCAACCAGAGAGCGTGAGTTTGGCAATCTCCGTGCCATCAAGGACAACTACCCGAAGTACGTTATCTCCATGACTCCTCTGCTCACCAAAAATGATGATGACGGCATCACGCACCTGCATCTTCGCAAATTCCTGACAGAAGGAATATAAATAACAGGAATTTCTCAGATTGGGCACACAGTGTGTTCCCAATCTGAGGATTCTTTTATTCCTCCCCATTCAGGCATTCGCCGGTTTCATAACTCTTCGTCATATCCTTTAAGATATCAATCATCTCCTGCCTTATCGCCTCCCAAAAAATGAATATGCTTTCATAAAAGAAAAGCAAGCATCAACGAGCCAACCGATACACGAGCCAACTGTAGCTATCCACCAGGCAACAAGATAACCAGTAGTACAATTGGTAGCCTTGAAAAGGACATCACCGTCAAAGAGATGCCTCACCAGATTAGGCAGGAAGAACAATCCATGCGCCAAACCAGCTTGCCATCCATACAATTCCGTACCATTGATGTTGACAAACAGTATCGCTGCCACCAATACAACTATCGGTCGCCAGGGCAAAAAGATGTAGACCATAGCTAGATACCCCAAAATTCTATCCATATCTTCTTTTATATTTTATATGTCTAAACACTAACCAACCATAAAAGCCACACATTACAGCCATGACATAGAACAAGAGGGAAACTAAATTCGACCATTTACCTTCCACACCCATAACATAGTATCTATCTTCTATATATTTGGGTACCACCTCTAGTGCTCCTATAGACAAACCCAAGAAACACAAGACTAAAACTAAAGCCAACCCCAATTTTATCTTTGCATTCATACTCCTTAGAACAAATGAAAACGTTTATACTCTTTTCTCCAATCTTCAAACTCTTTATCAGTAGATTTACCAAAAGCTGGATACATCTTGTTATATTCAATCTCCGTATGAGTAGGTTTCTCTTTACGATAATCCTTCAAGGAATCCTTCTGCACCTGAAATCGACTTGATTCTACGAAGATTAAACTTTTGAGAATTCTCTTCTCGCTTCTTTCTTCCATCCATTCTCTGCCATTAGCGAGAGAAGACATATACCAATACCTCATCTTAGCCCAAGCATTCCTTGTAGGTTGCGCAGTACCATGAATGAAGTCACGATAAACAGGAAGCGAGAGACCGGTTAGCCAACAAACCTTGACAGAATCCCCCTTAGCCATTAACGTCATGTCTGATAACATCTGTTGCATTGTCATCTTCTCTGACTTCCGCCAAAGCATTTGCTTTTCCATGTATTCATTTTTTTCAGCTTCTTTCTGCTTCTGCCAATAGCCATGAGGGTTCAAGAAGAACCAATAGCCAAATAACACTACCAGCACGGCACTCAATACCAATGCCAACCTACACACTCTTTTCTTGATGTTCTTTTCCATAATTTCTATATTTTATTTGTTATTACTCACAATACACTTACATATCATCATTGACATGGTAAGTATCTTCACTAAAGCTTTTCTCGCACGTAATGGCTGTTCTGCTAACAAAGTTGTTCATTCTCACAATATCTGGAATACTGTAAGGCAAAGAACAATGCAAAGCAAGTAGTGCTGGACATATCTTGATCTTTTCAAAAGCTGGAGTAAAGAGCACACTTTCATCCCAACTAGTGACCTCAGATGGCAAATCCTCCGCAGCCCAACCTTTATCTGCAAGAGCATCCAATATCAGTTTTTTCTTCATCAAGTTATTGTCAAACAGATTTATCTGTTCACCAAGAGTGTAAATCAGCCGATGTATGAAAGGAAAAGCAGAACCATAGGCATCATCGTCTTCCAAAGCCAATACCGCCTGACAAGAAGCAGCCTTATATTCTAATACATACTCCCCATATTGCAGGTAGTCATTCGCCTTAAAAGATGAAGAGTTCTGAACAGCATCCCACATCTCAGTACCTTGCTTCAAACATTCGCCCATCAGTATTGCCAACTTATCACTTTGGTAAGAGACACGTTCCACGTAATCCTTGCTTGGCTCACCCATTATCTGATCCATCAGATAACGTCGAGCTACAAGAAGCGAATATAGCGCAAACTTATCTTTATCACTTATCCTAACAGAAATATCTTCTTCCTCGAAGAAACCGATATCTTCTGCTATATGCTTGATTTTACGTTCTATCAAAGCTAATGCATCTTGTTTTTCAGAAAGTGATGTATTAGGATTGCTCACAAAATCGTACAAAGCATCTTCTGCCAAATCGCTCTCATGGTCATCCAACTCACAAAGTTGCCTTACTAATATGCTCACTAAATCTATCTTGCTCATAATTTATCCTTCTAAGTGTTCTACAAAAAACTAAAAAAACTTATGCTTTACAGCGAGTATTCTCACTTAAAAAGCGAGAATACTCCACGTACAACGGAAGAACCAGCAAGGCCACCTGCAACTCCACCGACAAGACCACCTATAACTGTTCCAACCCCAGGACAAACAAAAGTTCCTAACGCTGCGCCAAAGGTACCGCCAGCATAGCCTGCACCAATTCCGGCTGCATTACTTGTTGTGTTTTCGGCAAACTCGCCAGCCGACATCTTTCCCTTACACATTTTCACAGCATCAGGTATCGTCTGTGCTGCCAGCATGATTCCACCTGTTATCATGTTAGTTCGCATACCCTTAGCGATTACATTCTTCGCAGCCTGTCCAACGACTTCCTTGCCAACTAACGCCGAAGCCGTCTTCTCGACAACAGTCTTCCCGACTTGAGTTGTTGTTGCAACATCAAGTATGGTCCTGGCAGAACTTGTTGCAGCCGATGCCATTGAACGACCGACAGTTGTACGGAGTAACTGTTGTGTTCCAACACCTACAACCAAAGAAGTACCTCCAGACTTGGCCATTTGTCCAGACGCTGTTTTGAGGGCTTCACCATGACTTTTACCACTACGGATAGCATTAGCATATCCAAGCACAAAGGAAAAACCACAGGTGATAGAACAAGAAACCGATTGAGTCTTTACATCAAACTTAACAGAATCCAAAGTTCCAGCTTTGGCAATGTTCACAGCTTGATTGTAGGTACAATTGCCCTTAATGACTATATCTTTTGCCACTGCTGGGTCTGTTATACCTGGAACTTGACCAGAACGAATCTTATCAGCCATCAATCGAACACATTCATCGTACTGCTCCTTTGGAACTTCAAGTTTCATTCCACCATAGCGATACGAACCATCAGAAAAAGCAGCCCCTATAGTCTTAGATGGGGAAGAACAATACTTCGTCTGAATTTCGATACCATTGCTAATGCGATCTGCACCGTTAAGGCAGTTGTCACGACCAACCTGTTCTACTTTCTTTCCTGAAAGACGGTCTGCCATTGCATTAGCATCTTCTGCAGCCCAGCCATGTCCTTGCTTGTTACGGTACTTTGGGTACTGCATGTAGTTGTTTGTTGACTGAGCGCTACAAGTTGCTGACGCGCTATTGATTACTGTTTTTTCACTTACTTTCTTCATATCTTTGTTTTATTTGAGGGTTATTCACAATTTACATTACTCACTTGCCATCTTTTGCATGCTTCTACACAAACATTGTCCGTATAGAAGCAATGCAAAAATGAGGGCATTAAAAGAATGCGTGTCCTCGCAACCAAGATGGGATTGTCTTAGAACAAACAAGCCCAATTCCTCCGATTACAGGAGTTGCAGGTACAAGCATTGCTGCTACTGCTAAACAAGAACTAGCCAACGCTACAGTTCTCAACACATTCTTACCATTGATGACACTTTCTTTTCTGTTGCTCTGTTTCATAACTTGTTGTTTTTTGTGTCAGCTGCAAACAAGTATTATTACCTGTCATTCGCCAACGGTTTGATAAAATTGAAAATTAATAATAGATAATAAACACAACGCATCATGTGTTAGACAACATCAAATGTCAAGTGATGTCCACCATTCTGAATATATCCTCAATATGTCAAAGACCTTTGCACTCCCTATGTTTGGAATTGCGCTGCAAAGATAGGCAAACTTTTCAAAACGAGCAAGAAAAAATGAAAAAGAATTGGTTCCAAGAAGAAAGGAACCAATTCTTATAGTCTATTTCTGTTTTTTATATAAATCTGCAAGTGCTTCTACTCTTCTTTTGAACTTTTCTCGAACATTCTGTGGAGAGACTATTTCTAAACCTGCTCCCATTTGCAAGATGCGCCCAACAAATTCGTCATTCACTTCGACTTGAACAGAAAACTCTCCATACGTACCATCCGTATACTTACCAAAAGGTATTTCTACTTTTTGACTAAGATGTATTTTTTTTGTCTCCGTAAGCATAAACATATAATGATTGTGGGCCCGTATATGCACATTTACTACTTCGGCATTATCTGGATGAGTAACTCCAACCATATTCTTGAAATAATTTTCATAATAATGAGCCTGTGGTTCCACATAGGTTACCCCAGACGAGATTTCTCTTGGTCGAGCAACAATACGGTCGAGAGCAATATGATGCCGCCATACCTTTCCCTCATGATTTATTGTATGACCCAACAAATACCACCTACCATTGAATTCTTTTAAATAATGAGGAGAGATTATCAAAGACAGTTCTTTCTTTGTACTATCAGTATAATGTATATAACAGATAGCAAGAACTTGCTTTCTTTTTATTGCCTCATAAAGAAATGGAAGCAACTCTATATTGGTGAGATTTCTATCTTCACTTGCTTCTAATATCTGTTGACCTTTATTCTGAGTATCTTTAATCTCCAGTAAATCCCTACTATCTTTAAAGAAATAATCCAACCATGAAATTGGGAAGAAGCCTGCAGAATCTTGACAGAATTGCCAATACTGCTTTAAGTCACAGATGACTTTGGCTGTACGCAAGTCAGCCAAAGGATCATCATCCTTACCGATATAACGAATACGCTTATTTTTCGTTCCTTCCTCCAGAAAGCTTTCACATCCTAATCTTTCAATGATTTTATTACGTATATCAGAAAATGCTTTTTTAAGTTCACCATTTCCTTCACACTTAGAAACTCCACAAGGTAATTCTTCTGAAGAATTCAAACCACGATACTCTGCCATAACATCAGCATGAGTAACCCACTCACGACTTATAAATCGTTTGTAGGTTACTCGTGCAAACTGAGCATAATAGCTATCTCCATCAAAGGGATTTTTACGTTTCATCATTTGTTTTCTTTTGTTTAACATCGGTCGCATATCTATAATCTTTATCTGGATTTTTATCATTAGGACGTGATTTAGTCACAAATTCAACAATCTCATTTTCGTATAGATCTTCTATATCGCAATTTTCTATTTTCAAAGGATAAGGATAAGCCTTGGTCTTTATTACTTTTTCGTGACGTGCATTAATTGTAATTGTACCAACATTCTTATCTCCGCCCAAGTTCGTTCTTTTGCGTTCTTCTTTTTCTAACACAGAATTTACCAGTCCCCATGAATACCAATAAATAGGAGCAAATCTATAGTAACAACCTTTTGTTGTAACTTTTCTTGCAATAATACCATTAGCAAAAATCAAACGTTTCAAATCATCTGTAGTTTTTACGACCTCACTATCCGATATTCGGCTATATGTTAGGTCTATCAATTCTTCAAATTGGCTTTCAGATAAAGATTTAAATCGATAAGGCTCACCTATAGAAGTTCTAATTACTTCTTTAAAGCGAGCTAAATCTTTACTAAATGCATCTTGGGTTAAATCTGAAAAATACCGTTCTGTCGCTTCATCACGAACAGACTTAGATGCATAAATCTCTGGAGATATGATTCCATTACGGACATATTTTTCTGTTCTTGCCAAAGCCTTATCTACTGCATTGGTATTTAAGGTATTGATAAACGGACGTAAACTGATTGCTGTATTATCCGCATTTGCCAATTCCTTTTCAAAATATTCCCAAGGTGTTCCTAGAGAAGCAGCACCAACTTTTACTGAGCTACCAAAAAACACTTTAATGATTGGATCCATTTCTGCCCGACTCAAAGAGTTAAATTGATTCTTTGGAAATTTTTCAAATCGTTTTTTGGTATTTTTAATATAACTATCATCTATAGAAACCTTTTTGGCTATAGCCCAATAAGCTTCACTAGCATTCTTGTCGGAAAAAATCAATTTAAAGAAGAAACCAAACACCTCACCTATTGTCCACTCTATGTGAATAATACTGCTTTCAAGCCGTCCTGTATTTGTTCCCTCTATCAATCTAAACAAATCCGTTCTCACGAAAATTTTTGGTGAAATATTCGAAAATGACTCACAATTATTCCACCAATAATTAATTAATGGTGAAACTGCCTTATCCCATCTTAAAGGATTTATACACGTATCAAGTCTATCGTATAAAACAAAAAGTCTTTTGCCAGAAGATTGAAGCAATTCGTTTATTTTAAGAATATCCTTTTCAATAGAAATCAAAGTACTCACACCTTTTTCTATTAATTCATTAATTCGAACAAGGGCCTCTTTTGCATATATTGCACCTGTTAAAGGCTTAACATAATCACATAACTCACTTTGCTCTCTTATTGAGACAAACTCAGGACAAAGAAGCAATGTATTCCAAGTATATACCTGCCAAAATGCATTAAAATAATACTCAGGTTCATCAATACTAGAATATCTTATATCCGCAAAAACAAGTGCAGACTCATCTGCAGGAAGTATATTTACAAATACAGGTACTATGGTGTCTTTTTGGTCTTTATCAGCCCATCTTTGAATATTTGAAGCAATCCCTTTATCTGTTAAAGCTTTGTAAAGGTATGTTTTACCTGTACCTTTATATCCTTGTATCAGGAATTTTTTAGGATCAAAAAGTTGTTTCATACATTCACGATAAAAGAATTGTTCTTCCTTAATTTCTGTATCTTCTGCAAAATTCGAAACATTTGCGAGTGCATTTTTTAAGTGTTTGAGTACTACATTTCTCAACTGTATAGCAGGTGTATCGCTTGAGAAAGCTGCTTCTCGTACTTTTGTAAAGAACAAGTCATTTATTCGTCTAAACAACAGATTATAGTCCTCAAATTTTGCATTACTAACTACATTTACGAATTCTGCATCAGACTGTTCGTCTCCCGTCCCGATTTTCTCGAAAAGGGAGTTTCTATGGAGATACGAAAAACCAGGGAAATCCTTATTTTCATTCCCTATGAAATTAATATAATGAAGAATTGTCTGCTTATGCTTATCAATCCACTCGTCTTGGGCATTTTCTGGCAAAATAGAAAAAACAAGCTGCAATTTAAAAGACTCGCTTTTATAGTACTCCTTCAATAAATTTATCAAACCAGGTTGGGTCTGTCTGCTAAAGCCAAAAAAGCCGACCACACAATCAGACAAATACAAAGCCGCTGCTCCAAAAATATCATTAAATCCCGTTCTTGAATCAATCAAAATAATATCAGGAGATATGGTTTCTTTTATTTTTTCAAAAAGTAAATCAAAATATTTCACCACGTTATGTACACTTGAAAGGTTAATTTTAGCCAATCCTTCTAAGTAATCGATACGATCAGCCCCACTCTCCATATCAGAATATCCCTCATTTAGATTACCTGCAGGAACAAGCCAAATATTGTCAAGATTATTATACGCAAAACTATTTCTGTTATCGAGTCCTACATTTACTATATAATCGTTTATATCCAAATTCTGTGGATTTTTTGTAAATTGCGCATCACAAATAAATTCTACGAGCCCGTTTTTCTTACCACTCCTCAGTCCATTATGTTCAGACAAGTCAAAAAAATTCAAATAGCCAGGAGCTTCCAAATCACAATCAATAATAACCACACGTTTTCTTTTTGCGGCATCTTGGTTTGCAGCAAGACTCAATGCATAAGCAATCATTGTTGTTGTTCGCCCCATTCCACCTTTATAACTATAAAAAGTCACAATAGGAGTAGATTTCTTTGATTTGCTAAATTCTGAACCTGCATATTTTCTTTGCAATAAAGAATCAAATCTATATCGTGGCCCCCAATCCACCTTCTGCTCATCAGTAAACATGTTTTCATAGAAAGGATCATCTGAAGCAAATTCTTCATCAACAATAATAAAGTTGATCTTTAAACAGCTATAATGAACTTTATAAAAATCATCGGTAGAAGTACCTTGAACAGAATCATCATGCAGAGAATTATAAAACTCAGCCTGATACCCCTTTGCAATAATAGTGTTAGCCGTAACAACATATACATCAATATTGAAATTGATGCGTACAAAAATTTTAAACTTATTTTCATTTTTGTTCAATAGAAACTTTTCTATTTTTTGAACTGTATCAGAAATATGTATCATAATTAAATATGTTTAATATAAATTGTCCAACATGTATTAATTAAACGGGCAACTAAATCCTGTGTCAAATGAGGAATATTCAATTGACCAGAATAATAGTACCTTACCCCTGGCTCCCATTCGTCTATAAGTTTTTCTACGTCAGAGTCAATTATACCATTACCCAAATATGGTATATCGTTAAACGTAGGATCTTTTCTTAGTATATTTTTTACTATTTCCTGAAATTTATGTTGTTGCACATTCAATGCGCCCGCAGGACGATGTTGGAAATATGAAGGAATGGTTTCAATTCCGTTCTTTACTTTCGTCCGTTTAACATAAAAATCCAATTTTGTTTTCTTCGTAAACTGCAAATTATATTTTTTCTGTATATCATCTGTCGAATTCCACCCATTTAACTTATATGCTGAATAAATCGTAATACCCTCAATGATGTATCCAGCCAAATAATACAACTCTAACCAAACAATGTTGTCATAGTTGTTGTTGTTTTTTCCTGCTTCATATGTCACCAACAAAGAAGCACATCCCCGCAAGTGTTTTCGGGCACATTGCAAATACTCATCATATTTCATAATAATCTATACATTTCTACTCAAAATACCTTAATCCTCAACAGAACCAAATAAGATAAGTCCTTTCCTCTCGTCAATAATATCAAGGTAAATAATCTGATAAAATTCCTTTAAGTTTATAATCTTCGTATTTATCTTTATCATACTCTATCCATTTATTATGAAGAGCTTTATCAAGACTATGAATAAGTTCTGTTGTAATTCTTTCACGCCGATAATAAGCACGTATATCATCCTCACAAATACCTACCCTATGGTCGTTATACAACACTGCATAAGTTACTGTACTTCGTAATGGACGCACTTCAGAACTCCAATGAAACAACTTATTCTCTATAAGCCAAATATTTCTTTTTACAAATTTTACCTTACCTCTCATATCATTTTACTAATTTCTTTAACTCCTCAACCTGCTCACTAATACGTTCTTGCAAAGCAAGCCATTCATCCTTACTATCCTCATGCTCACAATACTTAATTGCATTTGCGATACAACACTTGGCAGCATAAGAGTAATGAGAGAACTGAGACTCGGAAAGACTTTCCAACTCATTCTTATGGATGGTCAAAGCATAGAAGAAAGCATTGTAGATGCTTGCAGCTTTTTCAAAATAAGCATCATCTATGTCCCTTTCATTTCTCTTATAGAAATCATCCCAAAGAGCCAAAGCTTTCTTTGCATCATTCACCTTCGAGTCGGTAATAATCTTCTCTGGTGTACGTAACTCTTGTATCTTCTCATCCACTTCATTGAAATCATGTACAAATACGAATTTTGCTTTCAGTTGTTCAAGTTCATCCTTGTAAGTTTCAAGTAAAGAGGAAAGATAATCAGCATCAACATCCTCTTCATTCTCTATCAGGGAAATGAGCTCGGTTATATCAGCTTGCGCTGCGTTTGCATCAATCGAACTTAACTCCCCAATACTATTCATCGCATTCAAGCCTTTCAATATAAGACTTGCCTTTAATGAATTGTATTGAAAGCCTTTCACGACCTCATACTGCGTATAGAATTTGTCCAACACACTAAGAGCTTCATCTAATCCTTCATTATCAAGAGTCTCAAATGTCTTTTCCTGCAATATCGCAACTGCCGCAGAATAGAGACATCCCTCTTCTGTTTCCTCGTTTTCCTGCTCGAGTTCAGCTTGCGACTCCAACAGAGTTTCTTGCTTTAAATCTTTACTCATAAGCATTCCGTTTTTAAGTTCATTATATATAACAGTTCCGGCTTTTCTGCCGAAACAGCAAATCATTTACTTTCAAGGGGCAAAGATTATGCAAACGAGCGCAATGAAAGCTTGCTTTCAAATTGCCGAGTGCAGCTAATCTTCTGCAAAGTTAAGGAAATTCTGCGAACCAAACAAGTTCATAATGGTTCATAAGCGAAAAAAGATGGTGCGAACCCCTACTTTCTTCACTTTCTTGTAAGTTAGGCTCTGGTAAAACCCGTAGAAAAGAAAATGTGAAAGAGGAATCCACACCATATGACGGTGTAGACTCGCTCAAACAAATTCTCGTTCTTTCTACGTTTCAATTTACCAGATTTCAACCTACAGAACTGAATAGCTTGCTCGTGTCCACAAGATAATCTTGTTTCTCTGCATCATAGCGACTTCAAGCGAGGACTTTCACCTGCCCTGTCACTAATCCAATGGCAAATTTAGTAAAAATCTGATGAACCACCAAACTTTTAACAAGAAATCTTATGGATTCCTCTTATATTTCACATTTCAGGGACTCCACTCCCTCCTTCTTCCTGCCTTCATACCTTATTATATATAGAGTGATTGTAATTTCTGCCGCAAAAGTACAATCCAGTTGCGACAAAAACTGACATAGGAAGAAGAAAAGTATGTTCCTAGAACCGGAATCCGAAGAACATTCTTACTCGCCATTTGTTTCTCTTCACCTGCAGGTGATCCTCATCTCCTGCTACAGAGAAATTATAAACAGCAGCGGCACCGGCAAACTTGTTGCGCCAGGAATAGACGGCTGCACCTCTACCGGTAATGATGGCAGACGGGAAATGATATTTCATGCTGTTTTTAACGGTTGGGATTTCTGTATCACTACTTCCCTCCTCTACTTCAGCCCTCATCTTGGTATAGTCATGAGAATATACCGTGATGGTTGGCAAGGCTGACAGATGGAACAGCAGATGAGAAGATGGAACGAGATTATATCCATAGCCTGCACCGAGTGCCAACTCGTTAAGGCGGATAGTCATTCCCTTCACCTTCGTCTTGGAACCGTCAAAACTGGCGCCAACCATCCAACTTCCGGCACTTCGCTTCTGAATGTAGCTCTGGCTGAAGGCTGCCGGGAAGGAGAATTTGCGGTAGTTGAAGGCATAATAGAAATTGAGATTCAGAGCCTTCTGCGAGATTTCTCCCTTATGGATATCTATCTCGCTACCTCCCATTTTCTGATGACCACGGAATGTCTTGGACGAGAGATAGACCACATCAAAGCCATAGCGATTGCTATAGGAATTGAGGTTGAACTCAAAGTCCTGATTCTTGCCAGCCAGCTTGGCTGGGTTTACAGCCAAACCAAGCCCCAAGCCACGATAAGCCACAGCCATGGAGAGGGTTCCACGGCAGTCTGCCATCACCTTGGTATGCGTTTTCGTTCCATCCATCTTCGCTGTAGTTTCCAAATCAGCTCCCGAAAGATTGCCTCTTAGTTTAATGGTCCATCGGGCATTTGGACGGGAGATGTAGGTAGTATCATACTTTATCTTGTAATAATTGGCTGCCAGCAGTGAATCTCCTCTGAACAATTGGCGGTCGTATAGGCTCAATCGTCTTTGAATCTTGGCATAATGCTTCATGAACCTTTGCTTTTTCTTCTCACTCATTTTGCTCTTACCCAATTCTGCCATGAGAAGAGAGTCGCCCCATTGGAGCATACGTCCCCTATCAGCAGACTGTCGCAACTGGAGTCGCAGGCTATCTGCCTTCATCAGTAGTTCTTTCAGCTTCTTTCGAGGTTTCCTGTTCTGTCCGTTCTGGGCAATGGCAGGAGCAAGTACTCCCATAGAAAATACCACCACAAGAAATGATGCTTTCAACATCACCATTGACCCAGTTTTCATTTTTCGTCTATTCATCTTATTTATCTTTCTTTCCTATTCCGGTACAAAAGTACGGCAAAACTTCGAAACAGAAAAGGAAAAAGCAAAAAAAAAATAAGAAATGAGGAAAGAAAAGATCAAAAGAATTGATTTTTCGTAGAACTTTAAAAGAAGATAAAAATCAGAATCCGAAACCGTGGTTTCGGAAACACAATCACCTCCCAAACAAATAAAAAAAAACTTAAATTAGCAAACAAACAAGCTGATATTCAAGCATTTTTATTATCTTTGCATTCGAAACCACCATTTCCGAAACAGCGGTTTCGAAAAATAACATCAAAAAGAAACTGTAAAATTATAGACTAAACTTTCGCATGTGGTTCAAGTACGGGCTGAAGGCCCAAAAGCTCCTAGACCAGGGTGTGTGGGGACATGATGTTCTTCTGATGCCTGGGGCGTGTGGGAATACCATGGTGTTCTGATACCTGGGGCGTGTGGTGCTTACATGCGAAACTTGAGTTTTTTAAAAATTGCTCAGATTCTTAATGATTTCCAAAGGTAGCTGGGTAGCTTTGGCTACCTGTTCGGCAGAAAGTCACATCGCCAGCAAGCGTTGTGCTGTTTCTGTGTTGGCCTCATATTTGCCTTCAACTCTGCCTTCTTCCATACTTCCGGGAAAAGTTGCTGAAAAAGTTTTATGGTTGCATGCAAGCACATGAAGAAGAATACTCAAGTGGTTCAGTCAGCTAACTCAAGTAGTTCAATCAAGCAACTCAAGTAGTTCAGTCAGCGAGTTCAGACGTCTCTGTTAGCTGGTGCAGACGTCTCGATAAGCTTACAGATACGTCTCCGTTAGCCTACGCAGTCATATTCGTAACCCGATGCAGTCATATTCGTAACCCGATACAGTCATATTCGTAACCCGACGCAGCCATATTCGTAACCCGACGCAGCCATATTTGTAACCCGATGCAGCCGTATTCGTGAATAAGTTTTATGTAATCATCTATCATCCATCACGATTTGTATCCATTCTATATCTTAATATACTAATATTCAGATACTTGAATAGCGTGATAGATACTTCAAAAACGAAAATATCCATCACGCTATCCATCACGATTTGGGGTTATCCCTCACGATTTTATCACTTATTGTCTCGTGGCTATTGTTCATCATGATATGCAATTGAAACGCTCGACATATGAAGTTTTGCAGATTCTAAGCATTTCATTGACGGACTAATGAAATGAACGAATGTGTTTTATGATAAGCACCATATAGCACGCAGGGATTCCTGCGTGCCAATGGTTAAGCTTCTATCAAATGAGCAGCAGGAATTACATCAAGTCACACTTCTCCCCAGTGTTTTTCTCAACCTTCTCGCCATCTTTCAGGATGCGAGCCTTATAGCCAAACTTCTCAAAACCTTTCTGGAGTTTCTCTGGGGTTGTCTTGTCGGCATTATACTGTACTGTGACTGTCTGGTCTGGCACAGAAGTCTCAATGCTCTTGATTCCCTTCTCAAAGCGAAGGTTGCTCTTGATCTTATTCTCACAAGCCGCACAGTGCATCTGTGGGGTTGTGGTGAACACTACGGTCTTGATGTCCTTGGCAAAGGTTACCATTGCCACCATCATCATTGTGAACATTACTAAAATCTTCTTCATAACTTTTCTATTTGCTTTAATCATTCAACTTTAAACATTTTCAATTAAAGGTGTACTCTCACTCCTGCGTAGAACATCCTGCCCTCTACAGGTCCCCAAACCAAGGTTGGCTCGAAATCGCTTCCCCATGGGTTGCTGGCACCATAGATAGGAGTTTTCTGCTTGAAACCAGTCAGGTTCTCGCCTCCCACATAGATACTCCAATGGCGGAACCATCTCGTAACCTGCGCACTCACTTGCTCGAAGCTATGGAAACGAGGAGACCATGACTGGCTTCCATCTGCCAACTGGTAAGGCTCAGGATTTCTGCCTCCACCATTTAACTGCACGGTGGCATCAAATTGCCAAAGGCCAAGTGGAGTCTTATAGGAAGCTGTGAAGAGCGCCTTATACTTGCTGGTCAATGGCTTTTCTTTCAAGGTTTTGCCATAATCGTAGGTACACTTCACATCGTTCAGACGATAAGCCGCTGTTATCTCCAAGCCCTTCAGCAATGGATAAGAGGCATCTATCTGGAAGGTGTGGGAATAAGACTTACCCATCAAATTGTAGATGGAGATAAGCCCCTTGTTGGCATCATAATCCACCACTGCTTGATTCCTGAAGTCGGTATAGTAATACTCAGCGTTCAGTTTCAGTGTCTTGCCAAACATCGGGATGTAGAAAGCGGTACTCATACCATAGTTCCAAGCCTCCTCTTGCTTAAGTCTATCACCCGTAATCTGAAACTCCCTGCCGCTCGCCAAGAGATAGTTGTACTCTGCCAAGCCAAATACCGTGCGATAGCCCTTACCTGCTGACAAGCGGATGCTGATGGCATCGACAGGCGAATACTTCACGTGGAACCGAGGGGTGAAGAAATTGCCATAGATAGAGCTATGGTCGAAACGGACACCTGCCATCGCTGTCAACTTCGTGCCTAACGTATAGGTGTATTGGGCGTATGCTCCAGGAGTCGTCTCCTTCTCGTTCATTCTCTGCATCTCCGACAAAAGATAAGGAGAGTCTTCTTGCCCTACTGCCGGTCTTGGAGAAACATTCACATTGGCGCGCTGTCCCAGGTAATCATGGTTGACGCTCAAACCTACCGACAAATTGTGCTGATGAGTAAAATTGGTCTCAAAAATCAGTGAGCCATAGAGATTCTTCTCATTGAGGTTGTAGAACTTGTTGCCATACTGGGCATCGAGCTGGTGCATCGAAGCCGAGGACATGAAGGCAATATTGGTGCCATGCTCGTGATTGAGGATGAAGGCATGTTTCATATAACCCTCATAGCGGTTGGTATGGAGCTTGATTCGATAAATATCATCACTATGAACATGTTCCTCATCCTGCCCGCTGGTACGAATCTCCTTCAAAGCCCCAAGTCCACCATGAAAGATGTAGTGCTTGCCTTTATACAGCCAACGGTTCTGTACATTATATTGTTCTCTGCCTGGCATATCATAGAAGCCATCGCCATTGTCATCATGGTTTTTGAGGATATTCTCATGATGCAACAATATCTCCGTTGCCCACTTATCCGATAGATGAACGTTGGCATCGGCATTTGCCTCGATTCGGCTCTTGGTATCACCAAAGAGGTTTACCTCCACCTGTTGCTCATCCTCTGGCTTCAAGTAATCCACATTGATTTGACCTGTAATCGACTCATAGCCATTCTTCACAGAAGCACTACCCTTGGATACTTGAATGCCTTTCATCCAAGGTCCCGGCACATAGCCCAGGGCGTATGGGATGGCTGCACCACGGAAATTCGGCAGATTCTCGGTGAGCATCTGTACGTAAGTGCCCGAAAGACCAAGGAGTTTGATTTGTCTTGCGCCCGTCGTGGCATCATTATAAGCCACATCCACCGATGGATTGGTCGTAAAACTCTCGCCCAGGTTGCAACAAGCCGCCTTGAAGAGCTCATCCTTGTTCACGGCGATGCCATTCACGGCACCAGCCAATCGGGAAGTGCCCGACTTGCGAGCCACCACCTTCACCTCATGCAAGGTCTCGTCCTTGAAAATGGAATCCTGAGAGGAGGAATCTACAGAGTTATTTTCTACAGAATTATTATATGATGATGACAGAGACACAACCTCTGTCTTATTATTTTTTGCATAAGTCTCAGCACCAATAACCAGCAAGGCACTGAGCAATATATATCTTGAATACATAAATATATTTCCTTTTATCCGAATCTTAAATCTTCGCTTCGGATGATTTTACCTTTTTTATATATGTATGCAACCCTAAGTTTTTACTGATAGGGATAGGCATACGACAATCTTGGCTGCAAAAGTACCAAAAAACTTTTGCAACCTATTTGCAAATATGGAAAAATCAAATAATCAGGAAGTTAAGGAGGGCAAGATAAGCCCTTGGAGGCGAATGCGGAACATTCTGATTCCAATATCTTGCCTTTTGAATGCTACAGATAACAGGACGAGGCAACGTCTGCCAAAGGGCTGGCGCGATGCCTGCAAACATTGGTGCTGCATCGAAATCCAAGTGTTGGATAGAGACCGTAGGCGACAGTTTTACCAGCTCCACTTTCATGCAATGCTTGTTCACCTGTGTGCCCAGCTTACCTTGGCAACAGTCATAGTGCATGCTACGTTTCACGCAACAGTCAGTCACCATACCCACCATCACCTTGTCATAGTGAAGGCAGTGCATGACGGTAGTACCCACGCTCAAGTAAACCACCATGAGCGAGAGCATCAAAGCCATCAATATGTTGAGCGAACGTTTCATACCTATTTTTTTACACCTTTCTTTTCTCAAGTTGCAAAATTAAGCATTTTCATCAAAACAAAAACTTAATACCCCTATAATTTAATAACCTTTAACAGCTCTTGAATGAGCATGAATGACCCCACACTTTCTGTTAATCTTTACTATATTCCTGCGAGAAAACTTGCAGGATAAAGAGAATATGAGTAACTTTGCACACGAATTTCTGAAACTATTGTCTTACAAAGACATAAAATAAGAGAGAAACTATTTTTTAAGGATAATATTGACTCATAAGAACAAATGAAAAAAGGACTATTTGCACTCGCGCTGGGTACCTTTACCTTAGGCATCGCTGAATTCATCATCGAGGGCATCATCACAGACATCGCTCACAACATGAACGTTTCCATCCCGGAAGCAGGACATCTCATCTCCATCTATGCACTCGGCGTCTGCGCCGGAGCTTTCTCGTTGATTCTCATGCATAAATACAGACCCAAGAATATTCTGATGTTCCTGGCTTCGCTCATCACCTTCGGAGCTGTCCTCGCCTCAGTAGCACCTAACTACTGGCTCTTGCTCTGCGCCCGCTTTATAGAAGGTCTGCCTCATGGCGCCTACTTCGGAACGGGTACCATCGTGGCGGTGAAGATTGCCAAAGAGGGTAAGGGAACCAATGCCGTGGCGATGATGTGTGCAGGTATGCCGGTGGCTAACCTGCTGGGTGTGCCGGTGGGAACCTTCCTGAGTCACATGTTCAGCTGGCGAGTACCTTTTGTCAGCTGTATCGTGCTCGGACTCATCACCTTATACATGATTCGCAGATGGGTTCCGGATGTAGAAGCACTGCCCAACAACGGTATGAAGGCACAGTTCCATTTCCTCCGCAACAAGGCTCCGTGGCTCATCATCGCCGCCACCTTCCTGGGCAATGGCGGCATCCTCTGCTGGTTCAGTTATATCTCGCCGCTGCTTCAGATGGAGGGCGGATTCAGCGCAGCCAGCATCTCTCTGCTGATGATTCTTGCAGGCGGCGGAATGGTAGTAGGCAATCAGGTGAGTGCCTTGCTTGCCGACCGCTTCAAGCCGGGCCGCTTTACCTGTTATCTCCAGTTTCTGGCAGCAGCGGCACTTCTGCTCACCTTCTTCCTCGCCCCTTTCGGCTGGGTATCTGTGGTGCTGATGTTCATCTGCTGCGCCTGCCTTTTCGGCATCGGATCGCCTGAGCAGTTCCTCATCGTGAAGCATGCCAAGGGTGGCGAAATGCTGGGCGGCTGCTGCATTCAGGGCGCCTTCAATCTGGGTAACGCCATGGGAGCTTTCCTGGGTGGTATTCCTGTTGCGATGGGATTGGGATACAACTTCCCTGCCCTTATCGGTGTGCCGATGGCATTGGCAGGAGCCATCTGTCTGCTGATTTTCCATAAGAAATATGAATAAAAATGCGATAATCCGAAATAAATGATTATCTTTGCAAACGAATTTCAAATAAACAAAGAAACATGATGAAAATTAACAAGACTTTCCTTACCCTGGGCTTGGCCGCAACACTCTTGCAGATGCCAGCCTCATCGTTCGCACAGACTGCGGGCGGTAACCGTCAGAATCCTCTTTTAACAAAGAGCAGTCTTCCATTCGGTGCTCCTGACTTCAGCAAGATTCAGGAGAGCGACTACCTGCCAGCCATCGAAGCGGCTATCAGGGAGCAGCGTGCCAACATCCAGAAGATTGTAAACAACAAGAAGAAGCCTAACTTCCAGAACACCATCCTCGCCTATGAGGAGAGCGGTGCGCTGCTCGAAAAGGTGACTAACATCTTCTTCGGTCTCACCAGCGCCCACAAAACTCCGGGCATCGCCGAAACCGAAAAGAAGGCAACCCCATTGCTGACCGAACTCGACAATGAGATTTCGTTCAACAAGAAACTCTTCGAGCGCATCAAGTATGTTTACGATAATGAATATAAGAAGCTCAAGGGCGAAGACAAGCGCCTTACTGAGGTTATCTATAAGAGTTTTGTACGTTCAGGTGCCCTTCTTTCTGCCGAGAAGATGGAGCGCATGAAGCAGATCAACTCCCGCATCTCAGAGTTACAGCAGGAATGGGGCAATCTTCTTCCTGCCGCTACCAACAACGCCGTGGTTTGGGTGAACAGCAAGGAAGAGCTCGCCGGATTGAGCGATGCAGACATTGCACAATGCAAGAAAGATGCTGAGAGCCGCGGAGGCAAGGCGCCTTACTGCATTGTCATCATCAACACCACCCAGCAGCCTATCCTCACCAATCTCCAGAACCGCGAACTGCGCAAGAAGGTGTATATGGCAAGCATCCACCGTGCCGACGGAACCAATCCTGATTTCAACACCTTCCCTATCGTAACCGAGATTGCCAAGTTGCGTGCCGAGAAGGGCAAGCTGATGGGATATGACAACTATGCCGACTATTCGCTCGAAAAGACGATGGCTAAGAACAGCAAGAATGTGGATGATTTCCTGAAGCAGCTCATCAAGGAATATGCTCCTAAGGCTGATGCTGAAACCAAGGCGATAGAAGCGTATGCACAGAAGACTGAAGGCAAGGACTTCAAGCTGCAGCCATACGACCGCTTCTATTATTCTGCGAAGATGAAGAAGGAGATGCTCAACATTACCGATGATGAGATCAAGCCATACTTCAACATCGACAGCGTACAGGTGAACGGTGTGTTCTATGCCGCCCATCGTGTATACGGACTGAACTTCAAGCAGCGCAAGGATATTCCAACCTATCACCCAGACATGAAGGTATTCGAGGTGAGCGATAAGAACGGCAAGCCAATCGCCCTCTTCTACAGCGATTACTTCCGCCGTCCTACCAAGCGTGGCGGTGCATGGATGAGCGCCTTTGCCAAGCAGAGCAAGCAGCGCGGCCAGTTGCCTATCATATATAATGTATGCAACAACGCCAAGGCACCGGAGGGTCAGCCATCTCTCATCACATGGGATGAGGTTACTACCCTGTTCCATGAGTTCGGTCATGCACTTCACGGAATCCTTTCCGACTGCAAGTACAATACCCTTTCAGGAACAGCTGTTGCCCGCGATTTCGTAGAGATGCCATCCCAGTTTAACGAATCGTTTGCATCTATTCCTGAGATATTCGACCATTACGCCCGTCATACCGAGACCGGTGCTGCGATGCCAGCCGACCTGAAGGAGCGCATGCTGAAGAGCATCAGCTTCCAGACCGCTTATTCACTGGGCGAGAATCTGGCTGCGACCTGTCTTGACCTTGCCTGGCACAAGATTAGCGAAGAAGAGGTGCCTTCACCTTATATGGCAGGTGCCTTCGAGAAGGAAGAGCTCCACAACATCGGTTTGCTCAACACCCAGATTCCTCCTCGCTACAGCACATCATACTTCAACCACGTATGGGGCGGCGGTTATGCTGCAGGCTATTACAGCTATCTCTGGACAGAGGTGCTGGCTGTGAACATCGCCGACTACTTTGCAAAGCATGGTGCCTTAGATCCAGCCGTTGGTCAGGCATTCCGCGATAAGATTCTGAGCCGTGGCAACACCAAGGACCAGATGGAAATGTTTACCGACTTTACTGGTATGGAGAAGCCAGATGCTTCCGGATTTCTGAAAGCAAGAGGTTTGTAATGCATAAAATTACGATATGAAACAGGTAGAGGGTGTGCCATAAGTTAATGACACACCCTCTTTCTTTATCCTTTAATAGCCTGAGGTGTCCAGCTCTTCAGGAATCTGAGCACCTTTTCTTCGTTATATCCCTTACCTTCTTCCAGAAAACTGGAATCCTGGATATGGAGAACCTTTCCGGTTTCATCGAGCACCACAAAGACCGGGAATCCGAAACGCTGAGGATTGTTCAGTCGCTTCATCAGCTGCTCAGCCTTCTTCACCGCCGCATCACCGGCAGTTTTTCTGCGATTGTAGTTCACATGAATATATTCGAAATGATCATTCACCATCTTGTTGACCGCAACATTTTTCTCCACAAAATCGGCAAACTTCAAGCACCATGGACACCAGTTACCACCTACCTGACAGATAACAAACTTGCCATTCTTTCTAGCTTTAGCCAAAGCCTCATCAATCTGAGCCATCGGATCGATGCTTTCATTATACACCTTCTTGAGAGCAGTCTGCACCTGAGCAGGTTTCAATGCTCCAGCCTGGTCGAGCGAATCCAGTTTCTTCATCATCTCCTCCGCCTTCACGGTAGAGAATGCAATCTTACCTTCCGGATTGATAAGATAAGAGGTAGGAATCCATGAGATGTGATAATCCTTGGAAATCTTTGTTTCCTTCCATTTCTTAAACTCACAGTATTGCAACCAGGTATACTGATTATCGCCCAGATATTTCTTCATCTTCGCCTCATCGGTATCAAAAGAAACACCCACTACCTGGATCTTGGTATTGTATTTGTCATAGATAGCCTTCACCATCGGCATGTCTCTTCTGCAGTCAGGACACCAGGAAGCCCAGAAATCGAGCACGGTCCAGACACCCGGAACCGTCTTTCCGTCTTTATCCTTCTGAGTCTTCTTATCTGAGAGCTGGAAGATTTTCTTACCCGTCTTACTGTCAGTAATCGTGAAATCGGGAGCCTCGGTGCCTACAGGCAGCAAGTCAAGCGAAGTCTGTGCTCTACCGACGACAGCCGTCGTCAGGAGCAAAAAGAATAATAGTTTCTTCATACAATTTTTCTGTTTTGTCTGTTACTTCAAAATATATATACTTCAACCTACAAAATTACATCATTTTCCAGTATCAAGTCCATAAAGCAAGATTTTATTACAGAAAATTAACCATAAAAGACTAGAACTGATAATAAATGAACGGCTGTACACTCTCCTGAGAAACCTCAACTACCATCTGCAGACAGATGATGAAGAGCAGCAGTTTGGTCACCCAAGGCAGAAGTATGAACCGCGCCTGAAGACGGTGATACTGGCGCTCGGTAAAGAGATAGCTCAGCATGACACCTATGATGCAAAGCGTCCAGGCAGGACGGGCATGGAAGAAAGGCACCAGATAATCGATACTGAAATCATTTGCCACCTTATCACACATCTTCCCCAACACCCCCAAATCCTTAGCACGGAAGAACGACCAAGCAAAGCATATATATAAATAGGTGATGAGCCAGCTGAGGGAATTGCCAGCCAGCGTACGAGGAAAGCTTATGCCCAACTGACGGCTGAAGAACTTATGCACCACAAGTCCGAAACCATGAAGAGCACCCCAGATAACGAACATCCAGGAAGAGCCATGCCATAAGCCTGCCACCAGCATGGTGAGGAAGTTGTTGAAATACATGCGCACCTTTCCCTTCCGGTTTCCACCCAGCGGAATATACACATAATCGCGGAACCAGAAGGAAAGCGAGATGTGCCAGCGATGCCAAAACTCGGTAACCGAGAGTGAGCGGTAAGGGAAATAGAAGTTGTCGGGTAGATAGAAACCCAGGATAGCTGCCACACCGATACTCATATCGCTGTATCCCGAGAAATCGAGGAAGATCTGGACAGGGTAGCCGAAGAGTGCTGCCAGATTCTCGAAACCCGAGAAGGTTTGCGGCGCATCAAACACCCAGTTGTTGAACTGTGCGATATAATCGCTCAGCATATTCTTCTTGACCAGTCCCAGCATGATGAGAAAGAGTCCCGTCCACAGCATTCTACTGGAAGCCTGTTCGTTTCGTTTCAGTCTGGGTATCAGATTGGCGGCACGGGTGATAGGACCCGCCATCAGCAGCGGAAAGAAGGTGAGATAGAAGCAATATTCCAGGAGCGTTACCTCCATGTCGAACTTACGCTTATAGGTATCTACCGCATAGCTGATAGCCTGGAAGGTATAGAACGAGATACCTACAGGCAGAGCAATAGACTGCAGGGAGAAGTTGGTGCTGAACATCTCGTTGACTACATCGCCAATGATGAAATTGGTATATTTGAAATAGCACAGCAGAGTCAGGTCTACAAGCACCACGAAGGTGAGCAGCGCCTTGCGCGCCTTCCCTTCATGCAGTCTCATTTCCTGGGTTACGGCATAATTGATGCAAGCCGTAAGCGGCAGCATCCACATCACCATTCCGTTCACCTTATAGGCAAAAAAAAGGCTGAAGCAGATGACATACATCATCATGGCTGTGCGCGAATAGCTCTTGAGCAGGGTATAAATGGCAAGGAAGAAGATGAAGAGCAGCGCAAACGGAATGCTGCCCATCATCAGCGGAGAATCTGCCTGATAAACAAACAGCCGCTCTATCCAATGCCACAAGGCACATATTTCGAATGTTGAATAATTCATTTGTCTGTTCTGAAGATATTATTTATTGAACTCTTTCTTATACGGAGTCTTTATGGTTTACATGTTTTACCGCTGGAACCATCTTGTCAGCAGCCGGAGCCGTTTTTCCAGCAGTTGCAGGTTCCTTGGTTGCAGCAGAACTTTCTGGGGTTTCAAGCACAGTTTCCTCAACAGGCATAGAAAGAGAATCCTTCTTCACAGCCGTACTGTCAGCCCTGTGTTTTGTTCCAGGAGGCAAGATGGTAATCTGTCTGTATCTGCGGTCACGCTTATCCGGCATTTCCAATCGGAACGGATGCACACAATGACCGCTATTCATCCACTCTACAATCTTATCCATCCACATGGCAGATGAAGCCATAGTCGGATGCCGGCCGTCTTTCTGGCGTTCGAAGGTAAGTTTGTAACTAGGATAATAGCCTCGTGGTCCCATTACCTCACGGAGGAGTTTGTTATATCCATTATCCTCACACCAGTTTGGCGGACCGATCCATATCGTCGGAATATTACCAATCTTGCTCAGGATGGCACGGATGCGTTTTTCACATCCCTTCATATCAGACGTATATAGTTCGTTACTGCCCAGACTTACAAAGACATAGGTTGGTTTGATACGTTGGATATAATGCTGCAGGGTATCGGTAGTAGCCCAGTTTCTGGTGTCCGAACTCACCCAGGTAATACAGGTGAGCTTATGACCGTTCTTGTTGGCATAATCAGCCAGTCGCAGACCTAGATATTCCGACATCGAGTCGCCGAAGATCAGTACTCGCTGCGCCGCCGTATCCACGGGTTCCTTTATCATGCTGTCAGCCTTTTCCTCTTCAGCGAGTTCTGCCTCGCTTTTACCGGTGAGCGCATCCATTCCAATCTGTTTCAGCGGAATGTTTTCAGCCACTTGCTCTGGAATAAAGGCATAAGCCAGCAGTCCTCCAATGGCTACTGCCAGCAGGGCTATCATTTTCCAGGTTTCTTTCATTTTGTATCTTTAATGAGTTTTAGTTATTCTTTTTCTTATACATTCGCCCGACATTACAGCTGAAAGGGAGTGAGCACATTGAGCAACTTTCCGAAATCGGCCTTCGAGATGCGCCTTCCTCTCAAGCTGCGCACCTGCGGATAGTCTTCGAAATAGTTCTCCATCGTAGTATACCACTGATGAGAAACCACTTCCCTGACCGTCTTCAGTTGATTTTCGATGCGACGGGCAAAACTCGGATTCACTCTCGAGAGATAATGTCTTCCATCATTCATCTCGATGGCAAGCATCAGATAAATTTGCGGTCCCTTCTTCTCTTTCCTGCTTTTTACAGTTTCACTTACTTTCCAGCCCTTAGTGGATGTCGATACTCTGATATCCCAGCCATACTGGCTGTTGAGCTTATCCATCAGTCCCTTGAACACAATCCCGTGAGCCGAGGTATCTTTCAGTCCCGTATAACCGATGATGTAATGTATCATCTCGTGGAGCAAGACACTCTTTGCCTGCTTGTCGGTCATATCATAATAAGTAGACATGGAGAGCTTGAAATCGTAGAGCTTGGTGCGTCCCCATCTGGAGGCCCGCTTATAGGCAAGTTGCCCCAACCGAGTCTTGGCATGAGTAAGTCCGAGTTCAGGAACAGGCAGTTTTCCCCCGAAATATTCCTGGTCGAAACGCCTGAACCACTCCTCCATCCATTCTATTGTAACAATCATGTATGTATATTTATTCAATAATTATTCAGTTCTGTATATCAGATACTACAAAACGTTTGCAAAGATACAACTTTTTCTTTGTTTCTTTCAATATTTATCGAAAAATGAGTAACTTTGCACGCAAATTTACAACAAAAATGAACAAGACAGCACAGCATATCATAGATATTAAGAATGTGTCGAAAAGATTTGGCGAGAAAACAGCCCTCAACAACATCAATCTCTATGTGAGAAAGGGCGAATTTATGACCATTCTGGGTCCTTCGGGATGCGGAAAAACGACATTATTGAGACTTTTGGCAGGGTTTGAAACCGCCAGCGAAGGCATCATCACCATCGCCGGCAACGATATTACTAACCTTCCTCCTTACAAGCGAAATGTGAACACGGTATTCCAGAAATACGCTCTGTTCCCTCATCTCAACGTTTACGACAATATCGCCTTCGGTTTGAAGCTCAAGCACACACCGAAGGAAGAGATTTTGCCGAAGGTAAAACGTGCCCTGAAGATGGTAAACATGAGTGATTATGAATATCGTGATGTCAACTCGCTTTCGGGCGGTCAGCAGCAGCGTATCGCCATCGCCCGTGCCATTGTCAACGAACCTGAAGTTCTTCTCCTGGATGAACCGCTTGCAGCACTCGACCTCAAGATGCGTAAAGACATGCAGCTGGAATTGAAGCAGATGCACGAACGCCTGGGCATTACCTTCGTATACGTAACTCACGACCAGGAAGAAGCCCTCACCCTGAGCAATACCATCGTGGTGATGAGCGAGGGAGAGATACAGCAGATAGGTACACCTACCGATATCTACAACGAACCAGCCAATGCTTTCGTAGCCGACTTTATCGGCGAGAGCAATATTCTCTGCGGAACGATGGTCCACGACTGTCTGGTGAATGTGGCAGGTACTGAACTGCCTTGTGTAGACAAGGGCTTCGGCTGCAACCAGGAAGTGGATGTCGTGATACGTCCTGAGGATATAGAAGTTTCCACCGATACCACCCACGCCCAGTTTGTGGGCAAGATAACCTCTTCTATCTTCAAGGGAGTACACTACGAGATGCTGGCAGAAACCGAGAAGGGCAATGAATTTCTCATCCAGAACTACAAGCATTTCGAAGTAGACCAGACGATAGGAATGAGCGTGATACCCGACAATATTCACATCATGAAGAAGGAGCGCATCACCAATACCTTCGATGCAAAGGTAAACGGCGACGGAACAATAGAATTCCTGGGATGCGAATACCAGATGGAGATTCCGGAAGAAATAAAGGACAAGATTCAGACCGATGAAAACGGAAACGAAACCATCCGGGTGAACGTGCCTTTCAACAAGATAGAACTCTTCGACAACGAGAGCGAAGGCACCTTTACAGGCAACATCAGCTTCATTCTCTACAAGGGCGACCACTATCATCTCACCATAGATACCGACTGGGGCGAGAAGCTCTATGTAGATACACAGGATGTATGGGATTTAGGCGATCATGTGGCTATCACCATTCCTCAGGAGAATATTTCGTTTGAATAAAAATTATTAATTCCTAATTATCAATTATAAATTGAACATTATCAAGTTTATCTCTTCGCGACAAAGCTGGTCGATACCTTACGCCATCTTTGCAGCGATATTTGTGGTACTGCCATTGCTTCTCATCGTAGTGTTCGCATTTACCGATGAGAACGGAGCCCTGACGCTCTACAACTTCCAGAAGTTCCTGGCACACCCCGAAGCCATCAACACCTTTGTGTATTCGATAGGCATCGCCATTCTCAACACCCTGCTCTGCATTCTGCTGGGCTATCCGGCCGCCTATATTCTGACACAAACCAGAATGAAGTATGCCAACACCATCGTCATGCTCTTCATTCTGCCGATGTGGGTAAACATCCTGGTGCGCACACTTGCCACCGTGGCCCTCTTCGATTTTGCCGACCTTCCGCTGGGTGAGGGCGCCCTCCTGTTCGGTATGGTCTACAACTTCATCCCATTCATGATTTACCCCATCTACAACACCCTGCAGAAGATGGACCGCAGCTATATCGAAGCAGCCGAAGACCTGGGAGCATCGCCTTGGCAGCAGTTCTTCAAGGTCATCCTGCCCCTCTCCATGCCGGGCGTAGCAAGTGGCATCCTGATGGTATTCATGCCAACCATCTCTACCTTCGCTATCTCCGAACTGCTGACGATGAACAACATCAAGCTCTTCGGTACCACCATCCAGGAGAACATCAACAATTCGATGTGGAACTACGGTGCAGCCCTCTCGCTCATCATGCTTTTCCTCATCGGCGCCTCCACCCTCATCGCAGGTGATGGCAGTAAACAGGAAGGAGGTATCAGATGATGCAGTCATTATTCAGTAAGGATATGATGAAGAAAGTATTCTGTCAGGGCTATCTCTGGTTGCTCCTGCTGCTACTCTACTCCCCTATCTTCATCATCATTATCTTCTCGTTTACAGAAGCGAAGGTGATGGGCAACTGGACGGGTTTCTCGCTACAGCTCTACAAGAATCTCTTTGCCGAAGGTACACACCATTCGCTCACAGCGGCACTGGTCAATACCGTAACCATCGCCCTGATTACCGCAACCGTATCCACGCTCTTCGGAACCCTGACAGCCATCAGCATCTACAACCTGCGCAACCGCTATGCACGTAATGCCATACAGTTTGTCAACAATATTCCGATACTAAACGGCGACATCATCATCGGTATCTCGCTCTTCCTGCTCTTCATCACGCTGGGCATTCCGCAGGGGTATACTACCGTAGTACTCTCGCATATCACCTTCTGTCTGCCATACGTTATCCTGAGTGTGATGCCAAGACTGAAGCAGATGAATCCGAACCTCTATGAGGCGGCACTCGATCTGGGCGCCTCTCCGATGCAGGCACTTCGCAAGGTCATCATCCCAGAGATATTGCCGGGTATGATTTCCGGTTTCATGCTTGCCATCACGATGAGTATCGATGACTTCGCCGTCACCATCTTCACGATAGGTAACGAAGGTCTGGAAACCCTCTCCACATTCATCTATGCCGATGCAAGAAAGGGAGGACTAACTCCAGAACTTCGTCCGCTGAGTACCATCATCTTCGTACTGGTACTGGTGATGCTGATTATCATCAACAAACGTTCTGAGAAAAATAAGAAGAAATGAGAATGAAGAACAAGATATTATTAGGAGTTAGTGGAGTAAAAGGAGGTAAGACCATCGTCTTTCTCTTTCTTAGCCTGCTGATGATTCTGCCGCTCTCTTCCTGTTACAACAAAGAGAACCGCGAGGAGATTCTGAAGGTTTACAACTGGGCTGATTATATAGATGAAGACGTTCTTGCCAACTTCCCGAAATGGTATGAACAGCAGACCGGCAAGAAGATCCGAGTTATCTACCAGACCTTCGACATCAATGAGGTGATGCTTACCAAGATAGAGCGAGGTCATGAAGACTACGACGTGGTATGCCCGTCAGAATATATCATCGAGCGCATGCTCCGCAAAGACCTTCTCCTGCCTATCGACACCGCCTTCGGCAAGACGCCCAACTATATCAGCAACGTATCACCATACATTGTTGAGCAGATAGATGCCACCTCCAACAATGGCCGCATCGCCCACCATTATGCCGTGCCTTACATGTGGGGAACCTGTGGCATCCTATATAATAAGGTGCACGTACCTATAAATGATGCACAGACCTGGGGAACTTTATGGAACAGAAAATATCAGGGCAAACTCCTGATGAAGGATTCCTACCGCGACTCCTATGGCACCGCCCTCATCTGGGCACACCGCAAAGACCTGGAAGCAGGCAAGGTGACCATACCACAGCTGATGAACGACTATTCACCCGCTGCCGTAGCCACAGTAGAGAAAGAGCTGAAAGCTCTGAAGCCAAACATTGAAGGATGGGAAGCCGACTTCGGCAAGGAGACCATGACCAAAGGCAAATCCTATCTCAACATGACCTGGAGCGGTGATGCCGTCTGGGCTATTGAAGAAGCCGGGAAAATGGGTGTAGAACTGGGATATGAGGTACCGAAAGAAGGAAGCAATGTATGGTTCGACGGTTGGGTAATCCCTAAATATTCCCGCAATCCGAAGGCTGCCGCCTATTTCATCAACTATCTCTGTCAGGAAGACGTGGCACTCGCTAATATGGAGACTACAGGATATGTGAGTAGCGTGGCAGGCAAGAAAGTATTAGAAGCTATGAGCGATGCTGAGGCGTATCCCCAACCTGTAAATCTGGCCTACTTCTTTGGCGAGGAAGGCAGGAGTGTCCATCTCAACCCTATCATGTATCCAGACAGCAGCATAGTAGCCCGATGCGCCATGATTCATGATGCCGGCGACCATACTCCCGAAGTATTGGATATGTGGTCGAAGGTGAAGGGAGACAATCTGGGCGGCGGCATCGTTATCTTCCTGCTGGCCGTAGTCCTTGCCCTCACGGTATTCGTTGCCATCAAGAAATATGAGCATTACAAGCACAGAAGGCTGTCAAGAAAACACCGCAGAAGACACGTTATTAAAGTGAAGAACGAATAGTGAAGAGTGAAGAATTCTCTTGTTTTTTATGGATTGAAGTTGGGAAAACAAGGGGAAAATGAACATTTTTTGAAGGAAAAGAGAAAAAAGTGCCGAAAAAATTTGGTAATATCAAATAAAAGCATTACCTTTGCACTCGCTTTTGAGATATAAAGCTTTTGGGTAGTTACCAGAGTGGCCAAATGGGGCAGACTGTAAATCTGCTGGCTATGCCTTCGGTGGTTCGAATCCATCACTACCCACTTTTCCCAAAAAATAACTCAAAAATTTAAGAGTCCGACTTTCGAGAGAGAGCCGGACTTTTTCTTTTCATATAAATCCTGAACAAAAGAAGAAGAGTAATATTACTCTCCTTCTACTTGCGTCTTTGGCCAGTTCACGAGATAGAGCATCTCTGTGGCTCGTGTAAATGCAGTATAGAGCCAGTGGATATAATCGGGAGTAAGCATTTCATCCGTCATATAGCCCTGGTCTACATAGACATGCGACCACTGTCCACCCTGCGCTTTATGACAGGTAACGGCATAGGCAAACTTCACTTGCAGAGCATTGAAATACGGGTCTTGCCGAATTGCCTTCATACGGTCTGCCTTCAGTGGTATGTCCTGATAATCTTCCTCTATCTTATGGAAAAGCTGTTCCTGCTGATCATGGGTCAAAGCAGAAGCCTCACTCGTCAAGGTATCCAGCAATACCGTAGCCTCCAGTTCATAATTATCATAATCGGGAAATTTCAACAGAAGGGTGGCAAAATGAAAGCCGTAGAGGTCGATGCGACGGCTCACCTTCATCACCTTCGCCCTATCGCCATTAGCCAGGAAAGCAGGAATCTCATGACTTGGAACTTCGTTACTTTGAACTGTATGATTAGCTAAAGTATTAAATTTTTCACTCTTCACTTTTCGTTCTTCACTTAATTGCCTTTCCTTTATCTTCTTTCTTTCTTCCTCCATCCAATAATAATTGTTTTTCACAATCATCAGCATGTCGCCACTCTCCAGTTCCTCTTCCCTATCAAGCACCATGTTGCGGATGCCCTGGTTGAAGATGTTGGCGCGCTTGTTGCTACGAGTCACAACAATGGTATCGTCCAGTCCTACATGATGATAACTGTCGCCAAGAGCCTCGATGAGTTCTGCACCCGGCATCTCCCTGATATCCGAGAAACCGGAGAAACGGATTTTAGGCAGTTGGGTAATGTCATCGTGGGTAATCATCTGACGGATGAGGGTAGCATTAAAGAGAATACCCGACTGCTGACTCTGGCGGACTACCTCGTTCAAATCGCACTCATAAACCGACAGTCCATATCCCTGGAGCATCGCAGCAGAAAGGGCTGGTGATTCTTCCTCACCAACAGGAGGCAACTGTGCCTTATCGCCAATCAGCAAGAGGCGGTCGTTACGTCCCTGATACACAAAATGAATCAGATCATCTAGCAGACAACCGCTGCCAAAGGTGGTTCCGCCCAATCCCAGATTGGCAATCATCGAAGCCTCATCCACCATAAAAAGCGTATCAGTATAGAGATTATCATTGAGATTGAACTGTCCATCCACTCCGGCAAACGCCTTTTCGCGATAGATGCGGCGATGAATGGTATAGGCAGGCATCCCGCTGTTCAGAGAGAAAACCTTAGCCGCCCTACCCGTAGGAGCAAGGAGCATCACCTTCTGGCGAACAGCACGGAGCGTACGGACGATAGCACCCGAGAGCGACGTCTTACCGGTACCCGCACTACCCCGGAGAATCATCACAGCATGAGGATTACTATCCGTCATAAACTGCACGAAAACATCGAGCGCCTGAGCCTGTTCTGAGGTTGGCGGAAAGCCAAATTGCTGTAATATCTGATATTTTAACTCTTCAATGTTCATATTTCGAAAACTTTTAGTATCTTTGCAGAAAATTTACTGCACCTATTTGCTGTGCAAAAGTAATAATACTTTTTGAAATGAGAAAAAGAATAAAGAATAATTATATTTTGGGAGCATGCGTCATCATCATGATGCTACTCTGTATTCTGAGTGTAAGCCAGCCCATCCGCTTCCAGAAGGCCATGGCTAGCAGAGAAGCAGAGGTGAAGGAGAAACTGATGCAGATACGTCAGGCTGAAGAGAAATACAAGGCGAAACACGGCGTATATACAGGAGATTTTCCGACACTGGTAAAAGGCAAGTACTTACAGGAAGATGCTCAATACATTCCCTATGCCGACGGTAAGAAGTTTACACTTGCTGCCACGGTTATCGTAGGAAAAAGCGGTAAGCAGATTCCGGTGATGGAATGTGGGGCCGGTTATGAAACCTTCCTCGACGGACTTGATGAAGGTTCCATCCAGCAGAAGATAGAGGAGGCCAACTATGCCGGCAACTATCCCGGACTCAAGATAGGCGATTTAACGACAGATAATAACAACGCAGGTAATTGGTAACAGATATGCAAATAAAAGGTAACAACATTCAGCAAGCACGACTCACCATCCGCGTGAGCAGAAACACCCTCAGTTTTTCGGTAGTTGACCGTGAAGCTGAGCATCAGCTCATCTATGAACCTTATACTGTAAAGAGTGGTGTTTCGATGGCAGCCAACTTGCGTCAGGCTTTCAAGGAGAGTACTCTCCTGCAGCGGGGATACCAGAAGGTACGCGTATATCTCGATTCGCCTATCCTGCTGGTTCCTATCGAAGAATTTCATGAAGAGGATATCGATGTGCTCTATCAGCATGCCTTCAACAGCCATAACAGCGATGCCATTCTCTACAGAGTGCAGCCGGAACTGAATGCGGTAGCGGTATTCCCTATCAACAAGGATTTGAAGATGGTGGTAGAAGACAACTTTAAGGATGTTCGCTTCACACCTATCATGCAACCGATGTGGCACTATCTGCATCATCGCAGTTTCACCGGCATTCACCGCAAGCTCTATGTTTATTTCCACGACAAGAAGCTGGACGTTTTCGGTTTCGAGAAGAACCGTTTCAAATTCTTCAACTCGTTCAATGCCGAGCATGCCAAGGATGCCCTCTATTTCATTCTCTATGTATGGAAGCAGTTAGGATTCAACCAGATGCAGGATGAGTTGCATGTATCAGGCAATGTTCCGGACAAGGACTGGTTCCTCTACAACACGAAACTCTACATCAAGAAGACCTTCATTCTGAACCCTGCCGCCGAATTCAACCGTGCGCCCATCACAGAGATTAAAGGTCTGCCATTCGATTTGATGGCACTGTACCTAAGTAAGTAAGACAAGAGTTGATAGTTAAAAGTTGATTGTTAAGAATTCAACAGAATAGCTTATCATAAAGTTCAATGTTCAACATTCAAAGTTCAAAGTAAATATGAGAATCATAACAGGACAATATAAGGGACGCCATTTCGACATTCCACGTTCGTTTAAGGCGCGTCCGACAACAGATTTTGCAAAGGAGAACATCTTTAATGTTCTGCAGGGATATATTGATTTCGAAGATACCTCTGCCCTCGACCTTTTTGCCGGTACGGGCAGCATTTCGCTCGAACTGGTATCACGAGGCTGCAGCCGGGTAGTCAGCGTAGAGGCCGACCGCGATCATGCCAACTTCATACGCCAATGTTTTCAGAAGTTAGGCGAAGACAAGGATATTCTGATTCGTGGTGATGTATTCCGTTTTCTGAAGACCTGCAAGCAGAAGTTTGACTTTATCTTTGCCGATCCTCCATACGCTCTGAAGGAGTTGCCGCAGATTCCAGACCTCGTTCTGAATGGCGACTATCTCAACGAAGGAGGCATCTTCGTCTTTGAGCATGGCAAAGACTATGATTTCTCCGAGCATCCACGATTCCTGGAACACAGAAGTTACGGAAGCGTAAACTTCTCAATATTCAGATAGAAAAAATCCCCGTTTGCACCAGACAAGATGCAAACGGGGATTTATTCGTTACAGCAGCGGCGAGAGCAATCTTACCGTACTCTCGAAAAGGCGCTGCAGGAACGGACGTTTTACGAAATAAGATACATCATCTACCAGGATGCTCTTCGCCTCATCCCGCAGATAGACAGCCTTCACGCGCTGTGCCATCCCCTCATCAAAGAAGAACGCATTCGCTTCGAAATTATTCTCAAAACTTCGGAAGTCAATATTCGTACTGCCTATCGTACAGAGATCATCATCGCTCACCAGCAATTTACTATGATTAAAGCCTGCCGTATAGAGATAAACCTTTACGCCAGCCTCTATCGCTTCCATCACATACGAACGTGATGCCCACTCTACCAGTTTGGCATCAGCATGACGAGGCAACATCAGACGGATATCCACACCCGCCAGAGCTGCTGTTCTCATGGCAAACAATACAGGTTCGGTTGGCAGGAAATAAGGCGTTTCCATATACACATACTTCCGGGCCTGAAGCAGGATACGGACATAGCCCTGCATGATATCAGGCCAAGGACTGATAGGACTGCTCGTAACTATCTGTACGAGACAATTGTTGTGGATATGCACACTGACCGGTGGATAATACTGGCGATTGGTAACCAACGTACGGTCTACGAAATACCAGTCTACCAGAAAGGCTCTCTGAATGGCGTAAACGCCACCGCCCTCAATACGGAGATGCGTATCGCGCCAAGCCTGTTTCTTATCACCCTTCACATAGCGCAGAGCTATATTCATGCCACCGATAAAGCCCACTTTACCATCTATGACACAGAGTTTGCGGTGGTTACGATAGTTTACCTTACTCGTAAAAGCCGGAAAGCGGACTGGCATGAACGAATGTACATCAATGCCTGCATCACGCATACGTTCAAAGAATTCATCCTTCACCTTCCAGCAGCCTACATCATCATAAATCAGTCGCACCTCTACTCCCTGCTCCGCCTTATCAATCAAGGCATCAGCTATCAGATATCCCAAGGCATCGGCTTCAAAGATATAGGTATCGAAATGAATATGATGCTTTGCCTGTCCTATATTATATAATAAGGTGAGGAAGAAATCATAGCCATCAGTATAAATATCCACCTGATTATCTTTAAAAGGCAGCGCCCAACTCTGGTTGGCAAAGAGATTCATCAGCGGTTTATTGCTGTCTGGCAGGTGAAGATTCTCCTGCTCTACGAACTCGAGCATGGAGCGCTTGGTGAGCTGGTCCATACTGCGGTCGCTGATAAGCCGTTCCTTGCGGGTATTCTGTCCGAAGAAAAAATAGAAGATAATACCCACAAAGGGGATGAAGAAGAAGACCAATATCCATGCCATCGTCTTGGCGGGCTGACGATTGTCCATCAAGACGGTGATGATAGCCGGAACGGTTATCACGACATAAAGCAACAGATATATCCAGTGAAAATAAATCATATAGCATTTCTCCTTTTAAATCTCTAATACTTCATTACAGAGTTCCTCCCCACAGAACAGGAGTTCCGGTTAATTGAAGATATTGTTTGCCTGACTCGCCAGAAGCGTGTTCATCTGCTTGAGTTTCATAAACTCCTGCAGCAGTTCACGATTGGTCGGATTCCTGGCAAACTCCTGCTGTACCTCAATAATACGCTGAGCAATATAATGAGTGCGGAAACTCAAGATGTCTTTAAAGACAAACTGACGGAGCTTATCGGCGCTCATCTTCATCTGCAGACTAGCCGTAGATACCTCCTGGTCACCTGTAGGCAAACCTGCCAACCTGCTGATTTCCGGATTCGGATGATTGGCAAAATAAGTTTCGGCGACAAAATCATCTTCTTTTTCGAGATGTTCCACAGCCTCCTGCATAATCTGATTATATAAATCATTATGAAACTTAAAGCCATCTCCACCCAAATCAAGACTGATATACTGGGCCACAGCTACCTCCACATCATTTCCGTCTACATCCTGTACTGTGATGAGCTGGTCGCCATGATGAATAATCAACTGTACCAGAAGTCCTTCTACTTCCAGAAGTTTATCCAGTGGGGTAACCGCTCTCATAGCTGATTGCACCTGCTGCGCTGCCGCTACAGGCGAATCTTTCAATCCCGCTGCACGTCGCTCTGCCTTTACCTGCTCACTCATACCGTTGCGCACAAAATTGTTCAAGGCATTCACGATAATTGCCTCGTTCACGCCCAAACGGTGAGAACAGTCAGTGATATAAGAAGCGCGCGTTATCTGATTCTTGATTTTCGAGATGCTCTCTACAATCGAATTGATAGCCTGGCTTCGCTTTACAGGGTCTGTCACGCCGCGTAGCAGAATATCGGTCTTAAACTGTATGAAGTCGGTCTGATTCTCCTGAATATATCTTCTGAAATCCTCTGCCGAATGACTGCGGGCGAAACTATCTGGGTCATTACCGTCAGGGAGGAAGAGTACCTTTACGTTCATCTCTTCTTCAAGCAGCATATCGGTACCTCGCAGCGCAGCATGAATACCCGCATTATCGCCATCATAGAGAAGAACGATGTTACTGGTAAAGCGGTGCAGCAATCTAATCTGATGCACGCTCAGCGCTGTACCCGAGTTGGCCACAACATTTTCGATGCCACACTGATGCATCGAGATAACATCGGTATATCCTTCCACCATAAAGACACAATCCTCCTTGGCTATCGCCTTCTTGGCCTGATAGAGTCCATAGAGTTCGCGCTCCTTATGATAGATAACGCTATCAGGCGAGTTGACATATTTCTGGCTGATGCCCTTGGTTCTGCTGTCGAGCACTCGTCCGCCAAAAGCCACTACCTTGCCGCTCACGCTGAACCAGGGGAAGATGGCTCTGCCCGAGAAACGGTCAAGAACTTTATCCTCACCCGACTTATTGCCGGCTTCGTCCTTATCCACCTTGAAGCAGAGTCCCGTATCAACCAGATATTTCAGATTATAACCAGCCGCCTTAGCCGCCTCAGCAAGAGCAGTACGCTTAGGGAGCGCAAAACCCAACTGGAATTTTCTGATGATATCATCCCTGAAACCTCTTCCTCGGAAATAAGCCATACCGATAGCGATACCATCCACATCATGCAAGAGAATATCCTGGAAATATTTCGCCGCCCAATCGTTGACGATAAACATGGATTCTCTTTCGCTCTCGCGCTGTTTTTCTTCGTTGGTCAGTTCACGCTCCTGAATTTCTATTTTATATTTCTTGGCGAGCCAGCGAAGAGCATCGGGATAGGTCATCTGTTCCAGTTCCATCAGAAAGTTGATTGCATTGCCTCCCTTTCCGCAGGTAAAGCAATGACAGATACCTCTTGTTGGAGATACAGAGAAAGATGGATTGGAATCGTTATGAAAAGGACACAAGCCGACATAATTGATGCCACGCTTCTTGAGCGTAACAAATTCAGATACCACCTCTTCTATCTTGGTGGCATCCATAATTTTTGCTATCGTCGGTCTGTCTATCATTATATATATTCTTTTTTCTGTTTTTACTATGCAAAATTACTATTTTTCTTTGAAAACACAAAGAGAAACGGACAGAAAAGTAAAAATGAAACATATTAAAAACTAAAGATTACATAAAATAAAGTATATCCGGATAGTTTTGGCTACCTTTGCAACCGGCAAAAACACATTGCTGACAATCGGAAAATAACAACAAAATAAATAAATATGAAACTAAACAACATCAAGCGAACATTCCTGGCTGGCGCTGCCCTGCTCTCAACAATCAGCATGAGCGCAGCCGACAGATTTGTAGATTTCAAGCAAGGAGACTTGCTGCTGAATGCCAATAACCGGGTAGAAATCTACATGGACACCAACGACTGCAAAGGAGTGAACTATGCTGCTCATGCCCTACTGAAAGATATCAAAAGTGTGAGTGGAGCCACAGCCACCCTCACTTCGGATGCCGGTTTTCTGAAAAAAGCCGACACAGCCCGACCAGCTATCCTCGTAGGCACCATCGGCCATTCTGCAGCCATCGACCAACTGGTGAAACAGAAGCGCATCAACGGAAACCTACTGAAGGGCAAACGTGAAAAGTTTATCATCACGCTCATAGATGGTCAGCTCGTCATCGCAGGCAGCGACCGCCGAGGCACCATCTACGGCATCTACGAACTCTCGCAGCAGATGGGCGTATCGCCTTGGTATGACTGGGCAGACGTGCCTGTAGAGCACCACGATTCCATTTTCGTAAACAAGGGTATCTATACAGATGGCGAACCAGCCGTACGTTATCGCGGCATCTTCCTCAACGACGAGGCACCTTGCCTAACGTCATGGGTAAAGAACACCTACGGCACCGGATATGGCGACCACCGTTTCTATCAGCGCGTCTTCGAACTGGTATTGCGACTGAGAGGTAACATGATGTGGCCTGCCATGTGGGGCTGGGCTTTCTATGCCGATGACCCTGAAAACGAGAAGACGGCAGATGAGATGGGCGTAGTGATGAGTACTTCCCATCATGAGCCGATGGCCCGCAACCACCAGGAATACGCCCGCAACCGAAAGGGATGGGGACCATGGAACTATCAGAAGAACAAGACAAACCTGCAGAAGTTCTTCCGTGAAGGCATTGAGCGAATGAAGGGAACTGAACAGATTGTAACCATCGGAATGCGCGGCGACGGCGATGAAGCGATGAGTGAAGAGGCTGATACTAAGCTGATGACCAACATCATCAACGACCAGCGCAAGATTATCGCTGACGTAACCGGCAGGAAGGCAAGCGAAACCCCACAGGTTTGGGCACTATATAAAGAGGTGATGGATTACTACGACAAGGGCATGAAGGTACCTGATGACGTAACCCTCCTGCTCTGCGATGACAACTGGGGTAACGTACGCCGTGTGCCGAATGCCAAGGAACGCAAGCACAAAGGCGGTTGGGGCTTATACTATCACGTAGATTACGTAGGTGCTCCAAGAAACTCAAAGATGCTCAACGTTACTCCTGTGCAGAATCCTTGGGAGCAGTTGACGCTTGCTTACGAGAATGGCATCGACCGTCTCTGGATTCTCAATGTGGGCGACCTCAAGCCGATGGAATATCCTATCAGCCAGTTTATGGACATGGCTTGGAATCCACGTAAATACGATGTAAACAACATCACCCGTCATACCCGCGACTGGTGCGCACAGCAGTTTGGTGAATCGCAAGCTGATGAAGCAGCCCGCATTCTTAACCTCATCTGCAAGTACAACGGCCGCTGCACCCCTGAGATGCTCGACAAGAACACCTACAGTCTGGAAAACGGTGAATGGCAGGAGGTGGTAAACCAGTATCTGCAGCTCGAAGCCGATGCGCTGCGCCAGTACAACAGTCTGCCGGCATCCTATCACGACGCCTATCGTCAGATCATCCTCTTCCCTATCGAGATGATGAGCAATCTGCATCAGATGTACTTTGCCCAGGCTCAGAACCATGCCCTCTACAAGCAGGGCAATCCGAAGGCGAATGTATGGGCTGATGAATGCGAGCGCTTCTTCAAGCGCGATTCCCTCATCTGCGACTATTACAATCATAAGATGGCTGGCGGCAAGTGGAACGGAATGATGACCCAGAAGCATATCGGCTATAAGAGTTGGAATGATGATTTCGAGAAGGATACCTGTCCGGAGCTCTTCCGGGTAACCTCCAAGGATGGAGTGATTATCAGCGAAAACAACGGCGTGGTAGAAATCGAAGCTCCTTACTATAGCAGCAAGACGGATGCTGCCGAGGCAAAATGGACAGAGATTCCATTCATGGGCAAAAGCGTATCGGCAATGACTCTGATGCCGTATACCAAGAGTGTAAAGGGAGCTAGCATCACTTACAAGTTTAAGATGCAAGTTAGCAAAACTTCGGATGGCAAGGCATTTAATGGCAAGCAGAAGGTTCGCATTCATGTGATTACCAAATCAACCTTGGATTATCTCAACAAGGGCGGCTTAACCTATGGTGTAAGTTTAGATGGTGCTTCTCCTGTAGAGGTTAACTTCAACAAAGATTTGAACGAGAAGCCGGAGAACATCTACAATATCTATTATCCAACGATAGCCACTCGCATCGTGGACAAGGTGATAGAGCTAGAGCTGCCAGACTCATCCGATGGCATCCACACCCTCACCCTCACTCCTAACGACCCAGCCATCGTCTTCGAGAAAATCGTGATTGATGGAAAAGGAGGAAAAAAGAGTGTCAAGGTGATTTAAAGGTAGCATATAATAAAAGGTATAGGCACGCACCCACGAAAGGATGCGTGCCTATTCTTTTTACGCAAACTATCACTATCTTCTTATGTTCCATACTTCGTAGCATTCATTTTTATATAAACAATCACAATAGTAACAAATAAATGAAAAAAAAGAGTATTTTTAAATCTTTTTTGAGAAATATACGTTTATATGAGTAAAGTTAGAAACATAAAACAATAGTTCGTTAATAATTCAATAATGTGCTAAGCAGCTATACGCTGT